>ERZ1027089.333-NODE-333-length-26284-cov-7.748599_pt1 | contig 26284 bp, 21 predicted proteins | sample MGYA00519412_ERZ1027089 | MGnify/ENA primary metagenome ERZ1027089 (study PRJEB26926, sample SAMN06164433) | human gut metagenome | biome: ENVO:00009003; feature: ENVO:2100002; material: ENVO:00002003 | host: Homo sapiens | place: USA | collected 2012 ... | reverse complement strand
GATGTAGAGAGGTCTCGTGGGCTCGGAGATGTGTATAAGAGACAGGATGATAACAGTACTAAGTTAGTCTGTCAGGAAAAAGAAAAACTCACTGCTACAGCAGTGAGTAAGTAGTGTACTGAATTTTACTTTTGTTGTTCAGGTAAATGGCGTTTAATTTCCGTGGCTACCGCAGCCGTGTTCGCCGCAGGTGTGGCCTGCACCGCCGTGTTCCTGTTCGTGGTGGTCGCATTTTACTGCCGGGTCATAGTTCAGTTTATTATTGAGCAAAGCATTTACTGCATCATCGGCCTTGCCGGTAACGCCGCCATAAAGCTTGATGCCTGCTTGTGACAATGCCATTTGGGCGCCGCCGCCGATACCGCCGCAGATCAGAGTATCGACGCTGTGTTCGTGCAGAAATTGTGCCAGCGCGCCATGGCCGCTGCCGTTGGTGCTGACTATTTCTGTTTTGACGATGTCAGTGTTTTCGATGTCGTAAATTTTAAAGAATTCGGTGTGTCCGAAGTGTTGGAAGATGTCGCCGTCCTGATAAGTAACTGCTATTTTCATTGTTATACCGCTCCCTTACTGTGATTGTTATGAGTTTGCGACATATGCCGTAAACATTTTTAGCATAGCACTGTTCGCGGCCGGTGTCAATAAAACGCTTCGGTTGAAGTATTGGAGCCGATGGTGTGGGAAATAAAAAAGGCTCGCCGTCGCTGCAGACGTGAGCAGAAGAAGCTTGGCTGTGAGAGACATTTTGATCTGTTTGTACTTAGGTGCTAGTCATTGATATGTCAACGCAGTGGCTGGCGTTTACGCTGGCGCCGCATAAAATATTTTGCCAGTCGGTAGGCGACTGTACGGTATTGTGTGGTCAGATAAACGCCGCCGAGGATAAGTGCGCCGCCAATAGCCTGCGTGATGAGCAGTTGTTCGTCAAGAAACAACACCCCGCAGATGATGCCGACCAAAGGCATGATATTCATAAATACGGCTGCCTGACTGGGACCAACGATACCGGTGCCTTTGTTCCAGAAGATCATGGCGATCAGCCCGCCGGCAAAAATGACGAACAGATATGAGCCAAGCGCCAGCGGTGAAAGCAGCGAGGGCAGTTCAAAATGACCAAGATAAGCAGCGCCGGCTGCCGTGGTAAGTGAACCTAACAGACCCGACCAGGCGACGATGGCAAATGGGGAAACATCGTCGATGATGCGTACGACGATGATAGAGTACAGTGCCCAGGCGACCTGACTGGTAAAAAAGAGTACGTCGCCGATATTAAAGCTCAGCGTCAATATGGCCGCAAGCGAACCGTTGCTGAGCAGGTATAGCGCGCCGCACAGGCTGCTGCAGATGCCGAGCCATTGCAGGCGATGCAGACGTTCATGGATCAGCATAAAGCTGAGCAGAGCCGTCACGATGGGCGTGAGTGTGGCGATAATGGTAAAGTTGGTGACTGTCGAATATTGCAGCCCGGTAAATTGGGTAACGTTGTTGATGCAGACGCCGAGGATACCCATGGTAAATAAGGCCGGCCAGGTCCTTCGTGGTGGCAGCAGCTTTTCGCCGCGCCAGGCAAGCATGGCAAACAACGTCAGGGCTACGATAGTGTAGCGAATGCTGACCATAGGTATGGGTGACATTTCCCTGACGACGAATTTGGCGAACATCGGTTGAATGCCCCAGATGACACAAGTACAGATCAAAAGTGCCGAGGCGGTAAGCTTGTTCGTTTGCATGGCAGTGCTGACAGACCTTTCGATGATGATTTATAAAGTGCCGGGCATCTGCCCGTACATTAAAAGCTTAACAGTCGTTCAATGATTTCTGCCGCCGGCGTTTGACCAGATATCTGGCCAGTTTATAGGCCAGCAGACGGTACTGCGTAGTCAGATACACACCGGCTATGATAAGAGCGCCGCCAACTGCTTCGGAAGTATAGAAGCTTTCGTCGAGAAAGGCGATGCCGCAGATGATGCCTACTAACGGCATCAGATTCATAAATACGGCGGCCTGGCTGGGGCCGATAACGCGGATGCCTTTGTTCCAGAACAGCATACCGACCAGACTGCCGATAAAAATAACGTAGAAATAGGAACCCCAGGCCAGAGTTGAAAGGTCATAGGGCAGTGCAAACTGCCCGGTCAGGATACTGTAAGCAGCCGTAGTCAGCGAGCCAAGCAGCCCGGCCCAGGCTACAGCGCTGTAGGCAGATACATATTTACTGACTTGCGCGACAAGAATGGTATAAAAAGCCCAGGCGACCATACTGACGCAGAACAGGATATCACCGAAATTAAAGTTCAGGTTGATAATCGTTGAAAGCGAACCTTTACTGATCAGGTAAACGGCGCCGATGATACTGGCTGTGATACCGAGCCATTGCAGTTTGTGCAGCCGTTCATGCAATATCACCAGACTTAAGAGCGCTGTTACGGCAGGCGTCAGCGAAGCAATAATAGTAAGGTTAGCGACGGTCGAGTATTGCAGGCCTGTGAATTGCGCAACATTGTTGCCGCCAACGCTGAGGACGCCCATCAAAAACAGAGGCAGCCAGGCCTTGCGTGGTGGCAGCAGTTTTTCGCCGTTGTAAGCCAGTGCTGCCATTAGCACTACGCCTACTGTAAAATAGCGGATACTGACCAGAGGGATTGGATCGAACTCGCGGACGACAAAAGTGACGAACATCGGCTGTGCACCCCAGATGATGCAGGCAGATAAAACCATCAGTGTTGCTGCGGAAATATTTTTGGGCATGAGAACGCCTTCTTCGCTGTTTATTTTACCAGTTGCGGTGTAAAATCCTGCGTGTCACAGCTGACAAGCTTATAGGTGATGCCGTTGTGGATACCTTCAAAAACCATGCTGGCGTCGCTGCCGTGGATATGGCCGAAAACACAGTGCCTGACGCCGTAACGCTCCAGCAGTTCGACAAAAACAGATTCATTTGCAGCGTCATAAAGCGGCGGATAATGCAGTGCGGCGATGATATCGCTGTAGCCGGCTTGTCTGGCAGCTTCCAGTGAAGCCTCCAGCCGCAGTCCTTCACGGCGGTAGATAGCGGCATCGTCCGCATTAAAATTGTCGGATGAAGGCAGAAGCCAGCCACGGCTGCCGCAGATAGCGGTATCGCCGCATGTAAAAAAGTTGTTTTGCAGAAAGTTGAAATTATTTTCTGTCGCAGTCTGCATCTTTGTTAAAGATGCCCACCAATAGTCATGGTTGCCGCGCAGGATAATTTTACGCCCGGGCAGGGTGGCGATCCAGTTCAGGTCGGTCAGCGCGTTTTGCAGGTCCATAGCCCAGGAGGTGTCGCCGCAGATGATGACAGTATCATCTGCGTTAATGAGCTGGCACCAGTTTGCAGCGACTTTAGCTGCATGATCTTGCCAGTGATTGCCGAAAACCTCCATCGGTTTGGCGGGTGGGCGACCGGAAAGGTGCAGGTCGCCGATAGCGTAAATTTTCATGAATTATGCTCCATTTTTGCTGCTTAATGTTAACTTTATGTTAGCTTATTTTAAGAAGGAATGCAAGGAATTGCTGACGGGTTTGACCTCAGCGCGAAAATAAATGCCTGTGTCTGCTACCAAAGTCTGATTAATCCGTTTAATATAGATATGAAATCTGAATTAGGATGCGAGAATCTTTTTCCTTTCTATCCCTGGTTGCTGTTGCCGCTTTTAGCATTTTTATACAATGAAAGTATCAAAATGCAGGGGAGGGGCAACTATGACAAAGCAGCAGGATTTCAGTATATGGTCAGTGAATTTTATTTTATTTTATTTTATTTTGCCTGGCTAATTTTTTGTATTACGGAGCTTTTTATTTGTATATTCCGGTATTGCCGCAGTATGTGGAGATGTTGGGCTATGCTGATATGTTTGCACTGTCAGGTATTATCGTACTGGTGATCACACTGGCTGGCCGCTGGTGCAGCAGCGTCATACTATTAAGCTGGAGGGAGAGTAAGCAGGCTCCAGATGAGCGCAGAGCATTAAAAGCCGCCTGCAGTGCGTACTAGGCAGATGGGGAAGAAAAGACTTGAAACTCCGCGGATTTGTGATATAATAGAAAAAGCATTTGCAGAATGGATAAATTCAGCGAAGCGGAGTAGTAACCACAGGTCCCTGTTGCAGAAAGTTGACGGCAGCTGCGAGTCAATACGGGAGCAAGGTGAACTCGCCGCCGAGAAGCCGCGTCAAAAGCGCGGACGCGCCGCCTGCGTTACAGGTTTTGAGTGGCCGAAGTTTTTTCGGCAATCAGGGTGGTACCACGAAGCTATTTCGTCCCTGGCCTAACAGCCGGGGACTTTTTTATTTGCCGCGCTGCGGTGGTAAGCAAATTTTAGGAGGTTATGAGAAGAATGATCGAAGAAAAGTATGCTCCCCATGCCATAGAAAGCAAATGGCAGAAATATTGGGAAGATAACAAAGCTTTTAAAACTGAAATCGACAACAGCAAACCTAAATCCTATGTGCTGGAAATGTTCCCGTATCCTTCGGGAAATCTGCACATGGGCCATGTGCGTAATTATTCCATCGGTGATGTCGTTGCCCGTTTCCGTAGTATGAACGGTTTTAACGTGCTGCATCCGATGGGCTGGGATTCCTTTGGCATGCCGGCAGAAAACGCTGCGATCAAGCATGGTATCCATCCTGCCAAATGGACTATGGAAAATATTGCCAATATGACCCGCCAGCAGAAGGAACTGGGGCTGTCCTATGATTGGGACCGCGAAGTTGCCACCTGCAAGGAAGATTACTATAAATGGACCCAGTGGTTCTTTGAGCTGTTTTATAAGCGCGGCCTGGCTGTCAAGAAAAAATCTGCTGTCAACTGGTGTGATGAATGTAATACCGTACTGGCTAATGAGCAGGTCATCGACGGCAAATGTTGGCGCTGCGACCATGAGGTCGTCAAAAAAGATCTGGAGCAGTGGTTCTTCAAAATCACTGATTATGCTGAAGAGCTGTTAGATGATCTGAAGCTGCTAAACGGCTGGCCTGAACGTGTAAAAACCATGCAGAAAAACTGGATCGGCCGCAGTGAAGGCCTGGAATTCAGCTTTGACGTGCCCTGTATCGGTGAAAAGCTGCCTGTTTACACAACTCGCCCGGATACTGCTTTTGGTGTGACCTTTGTTGTTCTGGCTGCCGAGCATCCGATGGTAGAAAAACTTTGTGTCGATAATCCGAAGGCTGATGAGATCAGAGCTTTCTGCGCGCGTGTACGCAATCAGTCCGATATTGAACGTACTTCCAGCGAGTCGGAAAAAGAAGGTATCTTTACTGGCAAATACGCGCTTAACCCCTTTAATGGGCGTCAGGTAGAGATCTGGGTCACCAACTATGTGCTGTACGATTATGGTACCGGTGCCGTTATGGGCGTACCGACACACGATGGGCGTGACTGGATGTTTGCCGATAAATATGGTTTGGACAAGGTCGTTGTCATCAATCCTAAGGATCAGGAACTGAAACTTGAGGATATGAGCAGTGCCTATGAAGAAAAAGATGGTGTGCTGGTTAATTCCGGTAAATTTAGTGGTATGGATATGCATGAAGCACTTGGTGCGATCATGGAATATGCTGAAGAACAGGGCTTTGGTTCCCGGCACGTCAACTACCGTCTGCGCGACTGGCTCATCAGCCGTCAGCGTTATTGGGGAGCTCCGATCCCTATTGTTTACTGTCCTGACTGCGGCGAAGTTCTGGTACCGGAAGCAGAGCTGCCGGTACGTTTGCCGGAAGATGTCAAGTTTGATGCGGGCAGCGTTTCACCGCTGGCAACCAGTGAAAGTTTTGTTAACTGTACCTGCCCGAAATGCGGTAAGCCTGCCCGGCGTGAGACTGACACCATGGATACCTTCCTGTGTTCTTCCTGGTACTATCTGCGTTATACCGATCCAAAAAATACGGAAGCTCCGTTCAGCAGGGAAGCTGTTGATTACTGGGCTCCGGTCGATCAGTATATCGGTGGTATCGAGCATGCGATCCTGCATTTGCTGTATTCACGTTTCTTTATGAAGGTGCTGCGTGACGCAGGTCTGGTCAAAGATGCTGAACCGTTTACTAACCTGCTGACACAGGGCATGGTTATCAAAGATGGCGCTAAAATGAGTAAATCTTTAGGTAATGTCGTTTCTCCGGAAGAGATCATTTCTAAATACGGCGCCGATACGGCCCGGCTGTTTATTATGTTTGCCGCTCCGCCTGAAAGAGAGCTGGAATGGAGCGATCAGGGCGTGGAGGGTTCCTTCCGCTTTATCAACCGTGTCTGGCGTATCGTCAGCCACTTCCAGGGCGAGCTGGCCCAAAAGGTCACCAGCTATGATACTTCAAAACTGGATGAAGCTGATAAAGAGTTGCGCCGAGTGCTGCATAATACGATCAAAAAAGTTACCGACGATATTGAGCAGCGGTTTAATTTCAATACCGCGATCAGTGCGATGATGGAGCTGGTCAATGCTTTATATGTTTATAAGGAAGCTCAGAAAAATTACAATGCCGGTCTGGTTTATGAAACCGTTTCCGCTTTGCTGCGTTTGCTTGCTCCTTTCGTACCGCACGTAACCGAAGAATTGTGGCATGGCGTCATCGACGCTGACAGCAGCGTGCATGCACAAAGCTGGCCTAAAGCCGAGGCAGAGGCCATGAAGGTCGACAATTTCGAGATCGTGCTGCAAGTCAACGGCAAGGTCAAAGGCCGTCTGGTTGTACCTGCGGAAGCCGGCAGGGAAGAACTGGAAAAACTGGCTTTGGCGGATGAACATATCGCCGCTATGGTCGATGTTGGCAAGATCGTGAAGATCGTCTGCGTACCGGGCCGTTTGGTCAATATTGTTGCCAGACCTTAAATCGCAGAAGAAAATTAAATAGCTGGATCAGTAAGATCAAATCATAAAGACGCTATGGCAGAGTTCCTAAGGTATAACGAATTTATTGTTGACCTCAGGAGCTCTGCTTTTTTGCGTTTTGAAGGGATTGGATAGCGATGATGGAACGAGGGCTGAGAGGGAAAGTTGCGGCTTTGGGGGCTGCCGTAGTTTTATGTGCAGGCGGCAGTCTGCTGGGAAGCAGCCCGCAGGATACTGCTGTTGTGCCTGTACCGGCAGCTGGTACCAGTGCGGTACAGACTCGGGGAGTCAAGGTATATGTAAGCGGTGCGGTAGTAAATCCGGGTTTATATGAAATCCCTGCAGGCAGCAGGGCTACTGCGGCTATCGCCGCTGCTGGAGGGATGACACTGGAAGCTAATCCCGATAAAGTTAATCTGGCAAAGCTGATGAAAGATGGTATGCAGGTAAATGTGCCGCGGTTAAGTATCAGACAATTGCGTGAGCAGGCTGTGCCGATAAATGCAGATGCAGCGGCTGAGGCAGCAGTCTCAAATACTTTGGAACCAGTAAAGACTGCTGCTGAGAGCGGCAGGGGCACAGCAAAAGCCGGCGGCAAGGTACGTTTGAATACGGCTACGGCTGCCGAACTGACAGCGTTGCCTGGGGTCGGTGATATTACCGCGCAGCGTATACTTGAGTATCGGACTGCGCATGGGTTTGCCAGTATCGAGGATGTTATGAAGGTCAAAGGGATCGGTAAGGCCAAGTTTAGCAAAATGCAGCCTTATCTGGAGCTGTGATGCGGCGTCAGCTGGAACAGATCATTGTTGCCGCCACACTGGCATTTCTGCTTGGCTGTCACGCAGGGCTCAGTAAGCTGTTGGCGTTGATACCATCATTGATACTGGCGGCACTTTTTCTGCTGCTGCTTGTCTGGGGCTGCCGCCAAAAGGCTGGAATAAAGTTGTTGGCTGCGGCAGGTATTGGTTTATGTTTTTGTTGTGGTGCTGCCAGCGGCAGCGGGGCCATGCGTCAGCCGCAGCTTCCTTTGCAGAAATTTACAGGTCAGGAAGTGCGTATTTCCGGCAGAGTAGAAGCTGGCAGTGTCAAAGTAACGCCGCAGGGGACCAGTCTGGTGCTTGCCTGCCGTAATCTGCAGCAAGCGGTACAGACAAATAGTGCGGAACTTGGCAGCTCCTTACCCGATACAGCAATCGCAGTATCGGGTAAGGTACGTGTGTTCGTCAAAGGGCAGGATCTTAGCGAGAAAATAACCGGTGGCATTATTGTACAGGGAACGCTTAAACCACTGACTGATTTGGCCAATCCGGGTGGTTGGGATGGCGGGCTGTGGAACGAATTGCAGGATTTACAGGGGCGAATGTCTATAAAAGGCAGTGAGCTGTATTTGTCCGGTGACGGACAAAGTATCAGGCAGTATATCGGCGGACTGGCTGCAGGGCTGCGTTCAAATCTGCAGCATACTGTACCGGGACAGGCCGGGGCTGTTTTAGCTGGTATGACTTTAGGGGGTTACGACGGTATCAGCGCGCAGACGCGGGAAGATTTTGCTGCTGTGGGATTGGCGCATCTGCTGGCTGTGTCTGGTACGCATATAGCAGTGGTGACAGGCTTTCTGCTTGTACTGCTGCGGCGCCGTGACCGCTGTACTATGGCGCTGCTGGCAGGGATTTTATTTTTTTATGCGGCTTTGTGCGGGTTCAAACCGCCTGTGCTGAGGGCTTTGCTTATGTCGCTGGCACTATTTGGAGCCGGTGTTAGCGGCAGGCTGCCGCAGCGCAGTAATATTTTCTGTGCTGTGGTCATACTGTTGCTCTGCTATGAACCGCGCTGGCTTTGGAACGCAGGGTTTCAGTTATCATTTACCACAACAGCGGGGCTGCTGTATTTCTACCCGGTACTGAGCGGCCTGTGTACCCGTTACTTACCTGTAGGGATTGCCGAGGTCCTGGCAGTATCTTTAACAGCACAGCTGGCTGCTTTGCCGTTTTTGATCCATTATTTTCATCAGATTTCGCTTAGTGGGCTGGCAGCTAATCTGCTTTTAGTACCGCTGCTGGAACTGGCACTACTGCTGACACTGGCGGGATATGCCCTCCTGCCGGTATTTGGGTTGGGCAAGCTGCTGTTTTTACTGGCAGGACTTTTGCTGCAACCTTTGCTGAATATCATTCACTTGCTGGCATCCGGCAGCTGGGCAACTGTTACTGTTGGCAGCTGGCCTCTTTTATGCAGTGTTGTCTATTATTTACTGTTGTTACTGCTTTTCGGAAGCAGCGACTTGGATGATTTTACTGTTTCTGAAAGACGGTTGCTGATCGGTTTATGCTGCTTTATGCTGGTGGGGATCGGGCTTTATGATAAATTCAGGCCGCAGCCGTTGACCATACATTTTATCGACGTGGGACAGGGAGATGCGGCACTGATCGTAACACCGCAGCGTCAGACACTGCTGATTGATACCGGTGGTCTGCGCGGTGACTACGATACTGGCAGCCGTATCGTTCTGCCCTATCTGCGTTATTTGGGGATTCGCAGTCTGGATATGCTGCTTTTAAGCCACGGACACCACGACCATGCAGGAGGAGCGGCCGCAGTAGCTAAAAATATACCTGTACGCAGGCTCATTCTGCCGCAGGAACAGCCTTCAGCAGATATACAGGCACTGCTGAAGAATACCAAAGCACAGCTTATATATGCCGAGAACGGCACAAATTATTCCCTGGGCAATACTGCAATACAGATCATCAGCGCGCCTGTTGGCAGCGCTGACAGCGATGCCAATGAAAGCTCGCTGATCGTGAGGGTTGTATCTGCTGACGGCAGCATCGTTTTTACAGGTGATGCCACAGAAACGGAGGAACTGCTGGCAGCGGGGCAAATTCAGCCCGGTCAGGTATTGAAGGTCAGTCATCATGGCAGTAATACTTCTTCTTCAATGCCGTTTTTAGCGGCAGTCAGTCCGCAGCTGGCGGTTATCTCAGTTGGTGCGGCCAACAGCTATGGCCATCCTGGCAGTGAAACGCTGCAGCGTCTGGCCGCCTGCGGGGCGCAGGTTAGGCGTACAGATCAGGACGGAGCGCTCAAGATAACTTTTGACGACGGTCAGGTAAAATGTTATAGTTATCGGTATCAGAAGGAATTTTTTTAGTGGCTTGAAGGAGTACAAACATGGAAATTACGGCAGAAAAAATTATGCAGCAATTAAGTGCCGGCACACAGATAGCTGGTGTAATCGCAGTGTTCGGCGAAGAAGGCTATTATAAAGATAAAATAGCTGCCGCTTTGCCGCGGGCTGTTTTTGGCGACGCTGCGCCGGAAGACAGAGAAATAACTGTTTTTGAGCGTGATACGGATATAAAGGAAGTCTCCGCTGCTGTCAATACCTACCCTTTTTTCTCCGGCCGCAGTCTGGTTATCATTAAAGATGAAAAGCTGTGGGGAGGTAAGGAGGGCGGAGAAAAACGCAAACAGCAGCAGGAAGAGCTGGCAGAGCTGCTGGCTGATGTGCCGGAGCATTGTCAGGTACTGTTGTTAGGCGAAAAAATCGATAAACGTGGTAAATTTTATAAAAGCCTGCTTAAAACTGCGGCGATGGTGGAATGCAAGTCTCTCAAATCCTATCAGCTGAAGCCCTGGCTGGACGAACAGGCTGCGCTACGCGGCTGCCGTTTTGATTATGAAGCGTCACAGACGATCATGGAATATCTGTCGGTAACTGACAATGCGCCGCTGCTGCTACTGGAACAGGAAATTGAAAAACTGTCGGTTTACGCCGGTGAACGCAATATTTGGACGAAAGATGATATTGAGCAGACTTTCGCTGCGTTGCCTGAAGTTTCGCGCTTTGCGCTGTTGAACGCCATTGCCGAAAAGAAGCTGGGGCAGACTTTGGAGCTTTTGGGTGAAGAACGTAAACACGGAAATACTGTGCTGGCGCTATGCGGACTGATTTCGTTCCAATTGCGACGTCTGGGACGTGTCAAAGAACTTCTGGAAGGCCGGGCCTCGCAGGCCGAAATCGCTTCAGAGTTAAAAGCCGCGCCTTTTGCTGTAAAAAAAATGGCGGAGCAGAGCCGCCGCTTTGGCTTGGGTGAACTAGAACGGGCGCTTTTGGAATTATCACAGCTCAATATCGAAATCCGCTATGGCGGCCGGCAGTTTGAAAAACTGGAAGAAATATTGATCCGGCTTTTGAGCAAGTGATATTTGGTGTTTGGTAAAAAAAGTGCTTAAAGTTTGTTTTAAACACTGGACAAGCCTAACTGTTGTTTGTTATAATGATGGCGATAGATCAATGGGGATCTTTCTATTTTATTGCTTAAAAATAGGAAGGTCCTTTTTATATTTGTATTTCAGCTTCAGCATTGGGAAAGGAGCGCGGCATAGTGCCGCAAGTGATTGCTATGATGAACAAAGAAATGTTGTATTACATTAACCCCGAACAGCAAACCCCAGAGGAACTGAAGGCTTTGCTGGAAATGCACCCGGAAATCAAATTTGTTTCTTTTATGGGGGTGGATTTTGCCGGTAACGACACCGACGAAAAAGTGCCCATCAATTTATTTATTGAAGATATTAACAGCTTTCTGGAAGGCATGGCTGCCCAGACTGACGGTTCTTCCGTTGTTTTGCCGGGGATTGCTACTTTAAATAATGCCCGCGTCGATATGAAGGTCGACAAAAGCGTCAACTGGTATATTGATTATAATTATGAGCATTTTGATGCTCAGACAGGTAAAATGGTAGGAACCCTGCGCATACCCTGTTTTCTGATCCATAACGAGATCTTTGTTGATTCCCGTTCGATCCTGCAAAACAGCCTGGATTATGTGGAAGCACAAATGCTGGAAATGTTCAAAAAACATCCGCAGATCGCAGGTCTTGAGCATGTTGACCTGTCTCAGATCGAAAAACTGGTCTTTACCTGTGCTACCGAGCTGGAATTCTGGGTCAAATCTCCGCGTGAAGACGCACCGATCGAAGCTCTTTCGTCTTCGCAGATGATGCAGGAGCAATACTGGCAGCGTACCCGCGGTAACGTGCGTACCGCTTTAGAACAGACTATAGAAATGATGGAAGCTTATGGTCTGGAACCGGAAATGGGCCATAAAGAATGCGGCGGCGTACGTGGACAGATCGACGGCGCAGGTCATATGACGCATGTTATGGAACAGCTGGAAGTAGACTGGAAATTTAACGTCGGTCTGCAAACTGCTGATAACGAACTGCTGGCCCGCATTATCGTTAAAGAGGTTTTTCGGATGAACGGTCTGGAAGTTTCCTTCCAGGCTAAACCGATCCCCGGCGTTGCAGGAAGCGGCGAACATACCCATGTCGGTATTGCCGCAAAACTTAAAAATGGTAAAATGGTCAATCTGTTTGCGCCCGGCGATATGAAAGCGGATTTTCTGTCCGCTATCGGTTACGGTTCAATGATGGGCCTTTTGAAGAACTATGAGGTCATCAATCCTTTTATTTCAGCTACGATCGATTCATTGAACCGTTTGAAGCCAGGGTTTGAAGCCCCTGTTTGTATCGTTACCTCTTTGGGTATCAGTCCGCAGGTCCCTTCCCGTAACCGTACGATTCTGGCAGGTTTGATCCGCGATATCGACAGTCCGATGGCGACCCGTATTGAAATGCGTTCTCCTAACCCTTATACTAATACCTATATTGCTATCGCGGCTTTCTATCTGGCAATGTGGGATGGCATCAAGGCTTGTGTGGAATCAGGCAAAAATTTGAAGGAACTGGAAGCTGAACTGTCCAAAAAGGCCGGTGTTGAGGGCTTCTATCTGGAAAAAGACCGCGAATACCGCAGCGAAGAAGATGTTTTTGAAGACTTCAGCGAGGAAGAACGCAGCCGTTTATTTGGTAAACCGCCTGCAACCGTATGGGAAAATATGTGCGGCTTTAATAAATATCCCGAAAAGAAAGCTGCTCTTACCAGCGGCAATATCCTGCGCGCAGAGTTTATTGATTCTTTTGCTAAAGGCGCTTTGGTTCGCTGGCAAACGGAGCTCTTAAACAGGATCATCCCCGAATTCCATGCTGAGATCGTGGCAATGAAATGTCTGCATGATACTGGCTTCTATAATAAATGTGACGATGAGCTGTGGGAGAAGATCGCAGCGCTGCGTGTTATGCTGGCTAAAGATTCTGTTGAGGCTCCGTGTATTTTTACTATGATCCGCGATGCTTTTAGCCGCGGCGATTTTGATGCCGCCTCCAAGTTAAAGCTGGAAATGGTAAAAACCATGGAGAAGCTGAGAAGCTGTTATCACGATTACAAGCAAAATATTATCGACTGATAAAACATATACTTTTGGGATCCGCCGGAAAATATTATCGGCGGATCCTATTATTTTTCACAAAATGTTTTCTTGACTGGAGTTAAGACAAGGCCGATATAATTGAAGCAAGGTTAAAGCTTAGGTACCAAAGCTGTTAGTCTGTTAGAAGTGCTATTATTGTTATTATTTGAGGGAGAGAAGAAAATGCGTTGGAGTAAAGGTTTTTCTAAAATAGGTTTACTGGCGCTGATACTGGTCGTTGTCGGTGCAGGCATGTTTTTTTACACGCGTCAATATTGTGGTGCCGAGCAGCCTGCGCGTTACGAGCCGCAGCAGCTGCGGCAGGTGATTACTGCAGACAGTAAAACCTCGCGGACTATTATGTGGCAGACTCAGGCGCCGGAAAGTGATACCTGGGTGGAATATAAGCTGCAGGGTGAAAATGAGCTTCACAGGGTGCAGGCCCGAGGGAAAGAATTTGTGACAGATTCAGGGACTGTTTATCAGCAAAGTGTGACGCTTACAGCTTTGGAGCCGGGAACTGTTTATGAATACAGGGTTGGCGGAGGCAAAGAATTTTCTGCCTGGCAGACGTTGAAAACAGATAACGGCGGCGCTTTTACGGCTTTGATCTTCGGTGATTCGCAAAGCCTCGATTATAATATCTGGCGCAAGACTGCCGCTTATGCTTACAGTCACGATCCGGAAGCTGCCTTTTTCATCAATATGGGCGATCTTGTAGATAACGGCGAGCAATACAGCCAGTGGCGCAGTTGGTTCCGTGGAGCGTCCGGACTGCTGCCGCAGATTCCGGCTGCTCCTATCAGTGGCAACCATGAAAATTATTCGCTGCAATGGAAGCCTTACCGCGGTGATTTATATCTGAATTTGTTCGACTTGCCCCTGAATGGGCCGGAGGGTTTGCAGAAGCAGGCTTACAGCTATGATTACGGCGATGTGCATTTTTCTGTAATCGATACGCAGCAGGAGGAATTAAACGAGTGGCAGCCTGAACTGATCGCAAGTCAGGTGAGCTGGCTGGAGCGTGATCTTGCCGCCAGTGATAAGAAATGGAGAATTGTGTTGGTGCACCGCAATCTGTTCCGCTATCAGGATGGCAGACCCAATGAACTGGGCACGGCACTTTTACCGGTTATTGACCGCGGTAATGTCGATGTAGTTTTTTCCGCTCATAATCATACCTACGGCCGTTCTGCTCCGTTTAAAAACGGTAACGTGGCATCACAGGGAACGATTTATATTTCTTCGGGCCGCAGTGGCGATAAAACATGGGCCGGTTCGCGTGCCAAGCCTCAGGAGGTAGCTTTTGACGGAGTGCTTGGCCAGCCTAATTATATGAAGCTGACTGTTAATGATGGCAAGCTGATAGTGACCAGCCTGAAGCAGGACGGTAAGCTGATCGATGCGGTGACACTGACGAAATGACAAGCTCTCGATTTTTTGATATAATAATAGTATTAACAAATCAATGAATGGAGTGACATCATGGCTAAAGACAGTTCTTTTGACGTTGTATCGCAGGTCGATATGCAGGAAATGGACAATGCGGTCAATCAAACGAAAAAGGAGATCGCTCAGCGTTATGATTTCCGCGGCAGTGATGCCAGCATCGAATTAGAAGAAAAATGTATCAAATTGGCAGCTGAAGACGAATACAAGCTGAACGCTATCATCGATATGCTGCGTGCCCGTATGGCTAAACGCGATATCCCGCTGCGCTGCCTGGAGCTGGGGAAGGTTGAGCCGGCCTCCAAAGGCACAGTTCGTCAGACGCTTACTATCCTGCAGGGTATACCGAAGGAAAAAGCCAAAGCGATAGTAGCCGCTATCAAAGCGACGAAACTGAAAGTCAATGCTCAGATGCAGGACGATCAGGTACGCGTCAGCGGAGCCAAAAAAGACGATCTGCAGGCTGTTATCCAAACGCTGAAAGCAGGCGACTTCGGTGTAGATTTACAATTCATCAATATGCGCTAAACAAAAGTAAAATACTTCCCGCCTTTGGGCGGGAAGTATTTTTTGCGTATAGCGTGTGGTTACTGATGCAAAAAGTGTGTCTTTGAGCATTGCTGAAAGAATTTTTATATGCTATGATTATTTATAATTATAGTAAATGAAAGTAAAATTTATTTTAATAGATATATATATTGCAGGCAGGAGGAAGTTGGAGCGGCACAGAGTTTTTATTTGCTTTGCTCTGTTGTCGGGTGGCTGCGAATGCAGCAGGAGAGCCAGACTTACAGCAGTAATAAAAATTTTCAGCAGCTCATATTTTATAAATAATTGCTTAAGGGATAAGAGGTGATAGACAGAGAGCGTTGATACTAAGCAAGGTAAATTACATAAAAATAAGAATGGTGGGATAATGGTGAAGAAAGTAATTTTGTATTTATTAACTATGGTCTTTGCACTCAGCACAGCTACGGCACTTGCGGCAGAACCTGCTGACGCTCCTGTGTCTATGCGTGAAAGAATGGAAAAAATCAGAGTGGAGAACGACCCGGTATATCAGGCGGAAAAAGCTAAAAGAATGGAAAATATGCCAAAAGTAGCTGTGCTTTATGTAAATAATGCCGAAACTACTTATAATGAAGAAGTAGATGGAGTGGTTTTGGGCAATTTGGAAAAATGCATCAATGATGATAAATATATTTATATCAATGGTGAACCATATATCGAAAAGTTAAACAAAGTTGGTATTGTTGATATTACTACGGCTGAAAGAGCTGATATAGTCGATGCTTTTGAAGGTGAAGATGTGGATTATGTCGTTTTTATTGAAGTGCAGCCATTTGTTGCCAGAGATAAAATCACCTTCTTTACAGTTGGTAAAGATATAACGACAACAGTACCTCTGAAAATTATTGATCTGATCAACGGAAAATATTTATATAATGGTAAATTTACCGAAAAAGCTTCCGACAGTACTATGATAGGCGGTATAGGTAATAAATCGGTTGCCATGAAAGCCCTGAATAAGATCAACGAACAGATCACTTCTGTTTTAACGGTCAGATTGCCGGAAGAAAAATCTGTTGCGGTAGCTGCTGATAAAAGATAGGTTCTATAATGAAAAAATATTTTGATAAAAGGCTTATGGGGGTCTTTTTAATGATATTTGTATTTTTTACTGCGGCCTGCGAAGCTGAAGCGGCTAAAAGCTTGCGACAGAAAAGCAGCGTGCTTTTGGTGTTTAACAATATCGCCGGAACACGTTATGATGAAAAGCTTACCCAAATAGCATTGGAAAAGCTGCAGAAGAAAATCGAAGGAATTTATCTTGAAATCGATGCTGAACCTTATGGTGAAAACTTCAAAGAAAAGTCATTCGAAAAAGCTTCATTTGCAGAATTGACGGCGCAGGTTGATGGCTGCGGGGCAGATTATTTTGTTTATACTGAGCTGCAGCCCATTACAAAAGAAACACATTTTAATTTTATATATTTTGATAAAAATGTGGAAACCGGGCTGGTTTTGCGGATCGTGGATTTAAAGAATGATAAAGAACTTTATAATAAAAAATATTTGATAAAAGCTGAAGATTCTACTGACTATTTCTTTATCGGCAGCGGATCAGTTGCACAGAAGGCGTTAGATGCCATACTGTTCAGAGCCGGCGAAGCTATCTCGGTAAGGTTGCCTCTTTAAAGGTGTATAAAAAAATATCCCCGGTAAGTATTTATACTTGCCGGGGATATTTTTTTTGTAAACGCAGTTTTTAAGGTCAAAGTATCAAAGTTAGGTTTCTGCCAAGGGAAGCGCAAGACCTGAGAAAGTTTTATTCAGATAGAACATAATTGTCTTGCGGGGGGGTACAGATGTGGTATAATCAATGGAACATAAATTATTGCTTTGCTTAGAAAATATTAAATAATAATTTGAAAGAAAGGTGAGCTGAGATTGTAAAAGAAAACTTCATCAAGTAAAAATAAGTAACTGAGAGTGGCTTGATAGAGGTAAAGTTAGTAGTTCTACAAAATTACTTTTAAATAAAAATTATAAGAGGTGTTGATAATGAAGAATAATTTACAGCAAAAGGTGGCTTTAAGTCTTTTAGCGGGAGCGATGCTTTTCGGTACTGGGTACATTGCCAATACCAGCATTGCTTATGCGGCTAGTGCATCTAAAGATATAAATATACAACCAAATATATCTGCCGATGATAATCTGGACGGTCTTACTGTAAGTAAACAAGCTGAAAATAATAAAAAGGCTGAAAACAATACTATCATAATCAGCGGCGGTAAGGCCTATGACGTTTATGCAGCCGTAACGGGCGGTGGCGACGCTGTTGGCAATACGGCGCAGATGAGCGGCGGTACGGTAGCATATCTTGGAGGCGCGGCAACTGATTATGGTGATGGAGATGATGGCTCGGTCATAAGTAATAAAGTTATTATGAGTGACGGTAAGGCACAGGAGGTTGTAGGAGGCGAAGCCTTTGGCACAGGTACAGTTGAGACAAACTGTGTAACAATGACCGGTGGTGAAGCGCAGAATGTTTATGGCGGCGCTACCTATAACAGCAGTGCCACAGGGAATTACGTTGAAATTAGCGGTAAGGCTATCGTAACGGGCAGCGGCGATAATGGTTATGAAGAAGATGGTGTAAAAACTACTAATAAAGGCGTATATGGAGCCATTTCCGGTGATCCTAAGGGAGACAATGAAGTAACTTTTGGCAGTCTGGAAAATAACAGCGTAAAAATCAGCGGGGCTGCTCATATAAGCAATGCATATGGCGCCTACAGCTTTGGCGGTGCTGATGTTATTGGCAACAGCGTGGAGCTTATGGGTAATGCAACTGTCAGCGGCGATGTGTATGGCGGTTATTCTAAAACAGGTTCTGTTACCGGTAATACTGTGAAGATAGGAGGCAATGCAACTGTCAGCGGTAATGTGTATGGTGGTTATTCTAAAACAGGTGCTGTTATCAGTAATATTGTGGATATAGGAGGCAATGCAACTGTCATCGGCAATGTGTATGGCGGTACAGCTCCTAATACCGAGAATGAGATAAATTTAAGCGGTAACGCTAATGTAGATAATGCTAATTTGTTCGGATACGATAAAAAGACCAGTACAGTCAGCTTTAGCAGAACCTTATCCCAAAAAGCTGATTCTTCCGGCAATATACTCACCATCAAGGGTTGGAGCGGTAGTGTCAAACAGATCAATAATTTTTATGAAATAAGATTTACTGAAATAGATCTTGATAATTTGAAATATAATAATACTGTATTGACCGTTGGAAATTCGGAGAAAAGCGATTTGAGCAATACAGTTATTAATGTAAAGGATGTTAATTTTAAAAGTGGAACAGAGATCAATGCTGGCACGACTCTGAATCTTATTGCTTCTAGTGATAGCAAGAAATTAAATATTGACAAAGAGAATGTAAAATTTGGCAGCTTTATGGCCGCCGGCGTTGCCCAAGAGGGAACCGGTGAATTGTACATTGATGATAATGGAAATATTGTACAGAAAATTACAGAAGTTCATGCGTCAGGACAAACCCATCTGGTAGCAGAAAACAGAGCGGTGGCAGCAGCCTTTGTTAATCAGGGCAGCGAGCTTATTGCCGATGCTCTTGATACTCTGTCACGGACTGACGGCTACGGCGTTAAGACTTTTGCCGCAGTATATGGTAATCACAGCAAGTATGATGTCAACAGTGATTTGAAGATCAATGGCTGGAGCAGTATCGTCGGTGTTGGCAGCGAAAAACAATTAGCGCAGGGTGACTTTAGCTGGGGTGTTTTTTATGAAAACGGCAGCGGCAATTATCGCACTGCTAACAGTTTTAATAATGAATTCTTCCGTGGCGATGGCAGTCTGGTTTACAATGGCGGCGGGATCGCTGCCAGCTATGCCAAGAAAAGCGGCAGCTATACGGAAGCGTCGCTGCGTGCCGGTATGTTGAAAAGTGAAATGGATAACGCCTTAAAAGACATTACCGGCGCCGGCTATGGCTATAAATCCGAAACTGCTTATTATGGCGCGCATCTGGGCATCGGTAAGATACTGACACTTAACGAGAGTACCAGTGTCGATGTGTACGGCAAGTTTTTCCATACCTATAACGAAGGTGATAATTTTGATGTTGCCGGCGATAAATTTGAATTTGATTCTATTACCAGTGATCGCCTGCGTTTGGGTACCCGTTATACTGTAAATAAAAATAATAAATGGAGTTCCTATTATGGTATTGCCTGGGAATATGAATTCAATGGCGATGCTGACATGAAGGCTATGAACAAGGCTGTACCTACCCAAAGTATGCAGGGCAGCAGTTATATGGCCGAGATCGGACTGAATTACCAGCCTAATACAGCTTCTCCCTGGAGTTTTGATTTAAGTATGCGTGGCTATGCTGGTGAGCGTGAAGGTTTCAGCGGTAATGTACAGGCGATTTACAATTTTTAAATATTATAATGAATTTGGGGTGCCTGGTCTTGGACCAGGCACTTTTTCTTTTGTAAATTATCTCACTTTACAAACTTTACATTAATTTTACAAAACCATACTAATGGATTTTACTTTGCTGGGATATGCTATAGCCATAGTCAGAAAACTAAAAACAAATCATAAAAATTTTGGAGGCTATAGTGATGAAAATGAACAAAAAAGTAGCAGGTATTTTATTAGCGGCCATGAGTACCATGATCTTTACTGGCTGCGGCAGCAGCGAATCAGAGAAAAAGGCCGATGCTCCGGCGGCTGGCAGTAAGATCGTCGTTATCTCCCGTGAAGACGGCAGCGGTACCCGCGGAGCTTTTATTGAGTTGTTTGGAATTGAGAAAAAAGACGCTAATGGTAAAAAAATCGACCATACTACCGACAGTGCCGCTATTACCAATAATACTTCCGTTATGATGACAACAGTAGCAGGAAATAAGGACGCGATCGGCTATATTTCCTTAGGGTCTTTGAATGATACTGTTAAAGCGTTGAAAATAGACGGTGCTGAAGCCAGTGCCGCCAATGTAAAAAGTGGTGCCTACAAAATCGCCCGCCCCTTCAACATCTGCACTAAAGACGGTCTGAGCGAGGTTGCCCAGGATTTCGTAGCCTTCATTATGTCGAAAGAGGGGCAGGAAGTCGTCACTAAAGCAGGCTGCATCGGCGATGATAAAGCAGCTCCGTATAAAGGCACTAAACCGGCAGGAAAGGTTGTTGTCGCAGGCTCTTCTTCTGTGACTCCGGCGATGGAGAAGTTGAAAGAAGCCTATATGAAAATCAACCCGGCAGCTAATATCGAGATTCAGAGCAGTGATTCTACGACAGGCGTTAAATCAGCAATCAGCGGCATCTGCGATATCGGCATGGCTTCCCGCGAACTGAAAAAGAGCGAGCTTGACCAGGGCTTGAAAGCAACTGTAATAGCAACAGATGGTATCGCCGTTATTGTCAATAAAGATAATAAAGTCAGCGAATTGAAAAAAGAGCAGATCGAAGCGATTTTCACCGGTAAAGCTACTGAATGGAATAAACTGTAACAGCGGTAAAAACTGGATATTTTAAACTAACGGCTGCCTTTCGGGGCAGCCGCCTGTATAATGTGAGGGAGTATGGAGAAGCGTAAAGAAGAAATAATGAAGGTTGTCTTTTTGCTCGCGGCCTGTGCGTCTATAGCAACTGTTGCTATGATCTGTCTGTTTTTGTTTGCCAATGGTCTGCCGACGATCGGCAAGATCGGTGTGACGGAGTTTTTTCTGGGGCAAAGATGGCGGCCTGCTAACGATATTTACGGCATCTTGCCGATGATTCTCGGCAGTATGTATGTAACCCTGGGGGCAATCGCCGTTGGTGTGCCGGTAGGTATACTGACGGCAATCTTTATGGCACGGTTCTGCCCGGATAGGGGTTACGGTATCCTAAAACCGGCGGTAGAGCTTTTAGCCGGTATCCCATCTGTTGTCTACGGTTTTTTCGGGCTGGTGGTGATGGTGCCTTTGATCCGCGAGCATATCGGCGGGACCGGCAGCAGTATGCTGACGGCGTCGCTGCTTTTGGGCATGATGATCCTGCCGACGCTGATCAGCGTGGCCGAGGCGGCGCTGCGTGCGGTTCCTAACAGCTATTATGAAGGAGCCTTAGCTTTGGGCGCGGGGCATGTGCGCAGTGTTTTTTTTACCATTGTGCCGGCGGCAAAATCCGGTATCATGGCAGCGATAATTTTAGGCATGGGGCGAGCTGTCGGCGAAACTATGGCGGTGATCATGGTAGCTGGTAATCAGGCCAGAATGCCGGCCGGACTTTTAGAGGGTGTACGTACGATGACGACCAATATCGTTATTGAAATGGGTTATGCGGCCGATCTGCATCGTGATGCTTTGATTGCGACGGCGGTTGTATTGTTTGTGTTCATTTTGATTATCAATCTGACGTTTTCCTACTTGAAAGGCAAGGTGGTACAGCAATGAGTGGTTTGAAAGCGCAGCTTAGGCGCAAGCTGTACGAATGCGGGCGTGATCCGCTGTCGCTGTTTCTGCTGGGCTGCGTGGTGACGGCGGCGCTGACGACCTTTTTAGTCCTGAGCTTTTTACTGGCCTATATCCTGTGGCAGGGCCTTCCGAATATAGAGGTGAGCCTGTTTGCCCTGCACTATAATTCTGAGAATGTTTCACTGTTTCCGGCGCTTATCGATACAGTGCTGATGGTGCTGATGGCTTTGGCGATAGCGACGCCGCTGGGGATTTTTGCTGCAGTGTATCTGGTTGAATATGCCGGACGCGGCAACAGGCTGGTAGGCGTAGTGCGTGTCACTGCCGATACCTTGGCGGGTATCCCTTCCATTGTTTATGGTCTGTTTGGGATGCTGTTTTTTGTAACCTATTTAAAATGGGGCTATTCACTTTTAGCCGGTGCCTGTACCGTTGCGATCATGATCCTGCCGCTTATCATGCGGACGACGGAGGAAGCGCTGAAAGCGATACCGGACAGTTTCCGCGAGGGCAGCTATGGCTTGGGAGCAGGCAAGCTGCGCACAGTTTTCGCCGTAGTGCTGCCTTCAGCAGTACCCGGTATTTTGGCCGGCATTATCCTTGCTATCGGCAGGATCGTCGGTGAAACAGCGGCTCTTATCTATACATCGGGTACGGTGGCGGCCCTGCCCGACGGAGTGCTGTCGTCAGGGCGCACTTTGGCAGTGCATATGTATGTGCTGGCCAGTGAAGGTCTGTATATGAAGCAGGCTTATGCGACAGCAGTGATTTTAGTGGTTATCGTTATTGCTATCAATGCTTTATCAGGCCGGTTGGCCAAACAATTGATGAAGGGGAAATAATATGGACGCAAAAATAGCTATCGAAACTTTAGACTTGTATTACAGCGAATTCCACGCGCTTAAAAATATCAATATGCGTATACCGGAAAAAGAGATCACGGCGTTCATCGGCCCTTCCGGCTGCGGCAAATCGACACTGTTAAAATCGCTGAATCGTATGAACGACTTGATCGAAAGCTGCCGCATTACTGGTAAGGTACTGCTGGATAATGATGATATTTACGCTAATGATGATGTAAATCTACTGCGCAAGCGGGTAGGGATGGTGTTTCAGAAGCCTAATCCTTTTCCTATGAGCGTCTATGACAATATTGCTTTTGGGCCCCGTACACACGGTGTCAAAGGTAAAGCCAAGCTGGATGATATAGTCGAGGAAGCACTGCGCAAAGCGGCTATTTGGGACGAGGTCAAGGATCGTCTGGATAAAAGCGCGCTGGGCTTTTCAGGCGGGCAGCAGCAAAGGCTTTGTATTGCCAGAGCCCTGGCGGTACAGCCGGAAGTGCTTTTGATGGATGAACCTACTTCAGCGCTGGACCCGATCTCGACTTTAAAAATAGAAGATCTGGCTTTGGAGCTGAAGCAGAATTATACGATCGTTATCGTTACGCATAATATGCAGCAGGCGGTGCGTATATCTGATAAAACAGCCTTCTTTCTGTTAGGCGAGGTTGTAGAATTCAACGACACTGATACGTTGTTCTCTAATCCACAGGAGAAAAAAACCGAAGATTATATTACGGGGAGGTTTGGCTGATGGTAAGAAGCAGATTTGCAGCGCAGATGGAACTTTTAAATACGGAACTGATCGTTATGGGGACTTTGTGCGAAAATGCTTTGGAGCATGTTATGCAGGCTTTACAGGAAGATAATGATGCTTTGAACAGAGAAATTATTATTTTAGGCAAGCGTACAGAGGAAAAAGAGCGGGAGGTAGAGAATATTTGTATAAATCTGCTTTTAAAACAACAGCCGGTTGCTTCCGATCTGCGTCAGATTTCCGCATCACTCAAAATGATCACTGATCTGAGCCGTATTGGCGAGCAGTCAGGCAATATTGCCGAGATCCTTGGCAAAGCCAGCTTTGGGCGCGATTATGATACTACGCTTTTACAGCAGATGGCGGCAGCAGCCAAGAAAATGGTCAGCACCAGCCTGGATGCGTTAGTTAAGGGTGATCTGCGTCTGGCGCAGCAGGTAGAGCGGGATGACGACGTCGTTGATGAGCTGTTCAGTAAAGCAAAAAAAGAATTGATCCAGATCATTCGCAGTACGCAGGATAGCGGTGAGCAGGCTATCGATTATCTGATGATCGCCAAGTATTTCGAGAAAATAGGCGACCATGCGGTAAATATTTCCCAATGGGTGCTGTTTATGATTACAGGAGCACATGAGGAGGATACTGTGCATGATCTTTTGCGTGGAGGACGATCCTAATATTCGTGAATTAGAAGTTTATACTCTGCAGTCCGTTGGCTTCAAAGCTTTGGGCGTCGGCAGCGGCGACGAGCTTTTTAAAGAGCTTGGCTGCACTAAGCCTACGCTTATCCTGTTGGATATCATGCTTCCGGGAGATGACGGTATCACTTTGCTGAAACGTCTGCGCAGCGATAAACGGACCGCACAGGTGCCGGTGATCATGGCAACAGCCAAAGGCTCAGAATTCGACAAAGTTCATGGTCTTGATAATGGGGCTGATGATTATATAGCCAAACCTTTCGGCATGATGGAAATGGTGTCGCGGGTCAAAGCCGTACTGCGGCGTTATAAGCAGGAGGATAAGCAGAGCAGGCTTACTGCCGGCGAGTTGATAATGGAGATCGATAAACACCGCGTGATGGCCGGTGGCCAGGAGGTTGTGCTGACGTTTAAAGAATTTGAGCTTTTACATAAACTTTTAGAACGTCCGGGGCAGGTTTTTACGCGCGAACAGCTTTTAACTGATATCTGGGGTTATGATTTTGCCGGCGAGACACGTACTGTTGATGTTCATGTGCGTACGCTGCGGCTGAAACTGGGCGAAGCAGGAGCATTGGTAGAAACTGTACGCGGCGTCGGTTATCGTATAGGAGCTGGCTATGAGAAATAAAATTTTCAGCGGTCTGCTGTTTTTGTCAACGGCGGCTGTTATCATTGCTTCCGTGCTGATTGCGGTTATTATGTACCAGGGGTCGATGACCACAATGCAGCGTGATTTGAGACAGGAAGCAACTTTTATAAAAATGGGTCTGGAACAGAGCGGGAAAAGCTATCTGCAGGCATTGACCATGGAAAGCGGTAAGCTGACTCGTGTTACTTTGATTGCTCCTGACGGCAGGGTCATCTATGACAATCATGTGGCAGCCGAAAAAATGCTCAATCATAAAGATCGTGAGGAAGTACAGGAAGCGTTAGCAAGTGGAATTGGTTTGGCCGAGCGTATGAGCGATACTCTGTCAGAAAAAACTTTTTATTTTGCGCTGCGGCTGGATAATGGTGATATACTGCGTGTTGCAAGAACGACAGACTCTGTTTTTGCGACGGTGGCCGGCAGTATTCCCTATATGATCGCGGTAGTGCTGGTGGTGGCTTTGGTGGCTATGCTTCTGGCACGGCGGATTACTGATAAAATGGTTTTACCGCTGGATCAGGTGGATCTGGAAAACCCACTGGAAAATGATACTTATGATGAACTGGCACCGTTTTTAACACGGATCGCCCAGCAGCAGAGGCAGGTTTCAGAAGGCTTAAAGCAGCTGCGGCAGAAGCAGAATGAACTGGCGGCTATTACTCAGAGTATGAATGAGGGTCTGATCCTTTTGAATGACCGGCAGAATATTTTATCGATCAACGACAGTGCCGCCAAATTATTTGGTTTGCAGGATCATGAAGTCGTTGGTAAAAATATTCTGACACTGGAACGTGGTAAAGAAGTGCAGGAGCTGCTGCAAAAAGTTGCTGACAGTGGCAGCGGCGAGAGTCTGTATCAGAAAGACGGTCGTTATTATCAGCTTTGCGGCAGCAGCGTTGGCGGCAGGGGCAGCGTGCTTTTGATTTTTGATGTTACAGAAAAAATGGCAGCTGAGACTTTGCGCCGAGAGTTTTCTGCCAATGTTTCGCATGAACTCAAAACGCCTCTGCAGTCTATTCTGGGTTACGCAGAGATAATGAAAAACGGTCTGGTGCAGGAGGCTGATAAGCAGCGTTTTTTAGAGAAAATTTATAACGAAGCAGGTCATTTGATTGTTTTGATAGATAATATTATGAAGTTGTCACGGCTTGATGAGGCGACTGGCAGCGGCAGTAATTTCGAACCTGTGGAACTGAAAAAACTGACTGAAGCTACAGCCGCCAGGCTGGTGAGCCAGGCCGAAAAGAAGAGCGTGACAATAACTGTCAGCGGCTGCGAAGCCGAGATCGAAGGAGTGCCTTCTGTCTTAAGCGAGGTTATATATAATCTCGTCGATAATGGTATCAAGTATAATCGTGAAGGCGGCAGAGTTGAGGTTGTGGTTAGTGTAAGTCCCGACGAAGCTGTGCTGACCTTCAAGGATACAGGCTGTGGTATCAGTGCGGCTGACAGGGAGCGCGTTTTTGAGCGGTTTTACCGCGTGGATAAAAGTCATTTTAAAGAAACTGGTGGAACAGGCCTGGGGTTATCTATCGTCAAGCATGGAGTGCTTTTCCATAAGGGACGTATAGAGCTGGAAAGCGAGCTGGAACAGGGAACCACGATCAGGATAATCTTACCGCGTAATTAATTGCTGTCCCTCAGCAGAATTTTATCTGCTGAGGGACATCTGTCTCTTATACACATCTGACGCTGCCGACGACTTAATAGGTGTAGAT
>ERZ1027089.322-NODE-322-length-26911-cov-20.100424_pt1 | contig 26911 bp, 40 predicted proteins | sample MGYA00519412_ERZ1027089 | MGnify/ENA primary metagenome ERZ1027089 (study PRJEB26926, sample SAMN06164433) | human gut metagenome | biome: ENVO:00009003; feature: ENVO:2100002; material: ENVO:00002003 | host: Homo sapiens | place: USA | collected 2012 ... | reverse complement strand
GGTTGCCTTTTTCATTTCAGTGTGGTATTATATTGTTACTGAAGGAACAAACGAACAAAGGAGCTAATGATGAAGATCAGTGAACTTATGGCGAATCTCCAGCGTATTCAAAACGAACAGGGCGACATCGATGTGATGTTTGAAGATAGTGAGTTTGAGAATACAGCTATTTTCTCAGTGGCAGTTGAACAGAATGATTGTGGTCATTGGTTAAACCGTGACGAATATGCTGAATATGTCAAGCAGCAGGGCCTTGATGATCGCATCGATCTTGAAGATCTTCAAAGTGAACGTCAAGCTCATAAGTCGTTTTTTGTGTGTGATGGTACGAACATCCAGAACGTAGTTGTACTCGGCAATTAACTGGAGAATAGTAATGTCAGTGAAACAATTTCCAAGCCAAGCATTGATGAATCTTTTGTATGAAGTGGTAGTTACACTTGAGGATGGTACATCACTTAGGCGAATCGAAAATGAAATGATTGATTCTGGGCGTTGGGAAACTTATTATTGGCTGATTTTCCAGGACATTGAGACTGGCAAGTATTATCGTGCTGAATATAGTGAAGGTAATACAGAAATGCAAGATAGTATGTTCTTTGGGGAAAACGGCCAGCTGGTCGATTGCGTTGAGGTTGTTCCTAAGGAGGTAACAATCGTCAAATATGAAGCAGTTGACTAAGTGAATTAATTTGCACAGACCATAGAAGCTTTAGCATCGTGGTAGTTCACTAAAAATTTCATCTCCGACAAGTTCTTCTCAGCCAATGCGCGTGCTCAGTTGAAAGTATAAATGAAGGGGGCCTTTGAAGGCCCTTTTTGTTTAACATTGTGGTGGAAATTGAAATGAATGAAAAGGTTGCTCATATTAACAAAGTAGATGTATACGATATTGGCAATGGCCCTGGAGTGGGGGTTGTTGTGTGGTTCCAGGGTTGTCCTCATGTCAAGATCTGTGGAGCTGATCATTGCCATAACCCCGAGACACACGATTGGAATCTTGGGATTGAATTGACTGATGATCGAATTGAAAAGATCATCAACGCGTGCGACAAACCCCACATCACTCGTTTGACATTATCTGGTGGAGATCCATTGCATCCTTTCAATCGTGATGGAGCTTATAAATTGGTGAAACGTTTCCGTCAGCGTTTCAGTGATACGAAGAGTGTTTGGTTGTGGACTGGGTATTTGTATGAACAGATTGAACACTTATCAATTATTGATTTGGTCGATACTTTGATTGACGGACCGTTTGATTATAAACTTTATAGCCCAAAGCTTCAGTATCGTGGATCAAGCAACCAACGAGTAATCACAATCCACCATTGCCCGGACCGTCAAATTAACGTATCATATCCATTGCAAATGTGAATTGGAGAAAGTAATACAGTGAAGGAATTGTATGCAAAGAAAACAGTCAGATATGTTAAAAGAGTCTAACAAAGATATAGTCATGCAAATAGCAACATATCTAATCGACACAGCAAGTCGATTAGATGATATGTCGATGTTTTCATTAGCAGTTACATTGCAGCCATATATGAAAGGTGTACAAGTGTTTTTGGATAATTCATGCATCGATCAGTTTGTTACTAGTGATAATATTCGGGGAACTGAAATTGGCCAAGTAATCTTTAAATACATCAAAAGCAATCGATCCACGTACGCATACTCTAATGCAGTTGATCAACTCGTGATGTTGCTAATGACAGTTTGACGTAATACAATTGTGAGTGCAAACCACAGATGCTTAAGTATCTGTGGTTTTCTTGCTTGGATTGTGGCAAATTGAAGCAAATTGGAGAAAGCAATGTACAAAGGTCCTACCGCCGATTACCACTGTTACTTGATTGAACGTGAGAAAATCGGAAGCAACGTGTTGAACAATATTGAATACAAGGTAGATTGGGTGAATGATGATTGGTACGAATACAGCTTCATTACGGTGGTTGGTGAAGTGTCAATGTCCAAACGACCAACCGACGTTGAGCTACTGCACACAATTTACGTAATTTGTACGAAGATAGTGCAACGGACAGGGCAAGGCACCTGTGAAGACATCACAGTGTCTAAGTGTGAACAGCACGGGGAAAACGAATTGTGGTTTGTTGTGAAATACCGACACAAATATACGTTTGCACAATGTCGGTATTTCAAAGCCAATAATCGGCTCGAAATTCATATTGGGTATTAATGAAAATGAGGGCGCTTAAGCGCCCTCATTTTACTACTTGAATGTCAATGACCCTTTAATTGTCACATTGCCTGTAATTTCACCGCCAGTTTTCTTGTAGTAGCCAACGTCGTCTGTTAGCTCGCTCATTTTCATTGTACCGACACGAATTCCTCCTCGTGTTTTGCCGTCGTGAACATACAAAATATTAGTGGTTGTGTCAAGAACAAGTTCGCCTGAATTACCAGTATATGCAGCAACTTTGTTAGTGGTACCACGTTTGAGAAGAATTGTCGTATTGGCCATGTCGAAATCAGTTAAATGCTTAATATTTAATGTGGTTTGTGAACTACCACGATGCTAATTATCAGTGGTTTTCCTGCTTGGATTTTTGTAAATATAGGATCGCTATACAGCTATCCATATTAAAAAAAAAATGCCCACTAATGTTCATCTTAAAAGAGGGAATACTGCCGCAATAACGACGTATACAGGCCCAGCTGGGGAGGTTGTTGTTGACACTGAAACCAAGCATCTTCATATTCAGGACAACGCAACTGCGGGCGGTATAAAGGTTGCAAATGTAGCAGATATTCGAACCGATGTTGTTTATCTTTCCGGTGACCAAACAATTAATGGTACAAAGACGTTTACCTCAACAATTAACGGTACCGCGTTAAAAGCTAATTGGGCAGACTTGGCTGAAAAATATATCAGCGATCAACCATATTCAAATGGGACATTGGTAATGTTTGGCGGTGAGAAAGAGATCACGATTGCTACTGATCATGCAGACGCGGTTGTTAGTACCGCTCCTGGAATTTTGATTAATGGCGATAGTGATGGAGTTGCAATTGCCTTAGCAGGTCGAGTGCCTGTTCGTGTTAAAGGCATCGTCAATAAAATGGACAAAATTGTGGTTGATCCAAACACTCCTGGTGTAGGTAAGGTTGATAATCAAGCGATCGATTATATTGCTCGAGCATTAGAAAGCAGTGACAACAAATATGAAAAATTAATTCTCTGTGTGACTCGTTTTACAATTTAACCCCAACATATGAAACCCCTAGGATATATCCTAGGGGTTTTCTTTTTTGGTGGAGTGTATTATAATGACAATCATTAATCTTCTATTGTAGCGATTGTAGTGAGGAACATTTCATGACCGTGAATTCCTATCGAGGATTGAATTATGATGCAGTGTGGGGTGATGGTAGAGTTGACATCACTGTTAAAACACAATCGATCATTAGCACTGTAACCATCACTTCGCAGTTTGAGCTATTTGATCCAATTTGTGTTGAGCTTTGTGTTGGTCATAATGTTCATATGACATATTCAACATACGTCAGACTGTATGAATCGTTGTATCGTCGAACAAAATGGGTGTATAATGGTCTTACGATTGATATTGACGACAGTCATGATCAAATCGTGGCTAGTATTTGTCGTGGTGAATTGGTCGATCGATTTGTTTTCACAAATGAGCAGTGGGGAAAGATGTTAGTGCCATTGCAATTTGTTTGTTTTGTTAATCAACCTCATGTAGAGGGTACAGAAGTGAAGGAGAAAAATAATGACGAATGAAGGTAAGCAGCTTGTTTCGGCAATTGGTGCGATGCTGATTGGAATTGCTGTGTTGGGTCTGTTTGTTTTGGCTGGGTTCGTGGGGTATCGTTATTATGCGATTTGGTCTCAGGAGATGCAAGGTCGAGCAATTCTTGCCCAAGCAGCACAGACCAAGCAGGTGCTAATTGAGCAGGCGCGTGCCGAAAAGGAAGCAGCGCTTGAACGTGCAGAGGCAATTCGAATCGTCGGCGAAGCAGCTCAGAAGTATCCAGAATATCGTCATCAGGAGTTCATCGGGGCATTTGCACAAGCGCTTCAGGATGGTAAGATTAATCAGATCATCTACGTCCCAACTGAAGGTAATATTCCAATCATTGAGCCTGCTCGAATGCTTAAGCAATCTCAGCAGTAATCGTTAAACGAGTCCCAGACATTAATGTCTGGGACTTTTTTGTTCACACCGTTGTTTTTGTTAGTGTGGTGTGGTATGATATTGTCTATCGATGAATAGACAATCCGCTTTTGGAGGTTGTGTGGAATATCCTGCTTTGTTTTTGTTGCTTGCATTTGGTTCGCTCACATTTCTTAGCGCGGTGATGGTTCGACATGCTTACGTTGAGCTCAAATATGAAAAGGATTTTCGACCATGTCATTACAACGCGATTCATCGGTGGTTTGGGGTAGTAATGTGGAGTGTTGTTTTTGCTATATTTGGCATCTCGTCTATCACAGGAATTGCATTCATTGCAACTTTTTAATTGGAGGAAGCTAAGTGAAGTTTTGTTACCTTAATGCTAGCATTCTTATCCGAGGAGAGGTTGAGAGAATTGGCGGTTTTGGCATGTGTCGATACACTGCTGATGATATTGTTGAACGATTGAATGATCAGCTTAATGACAGTCGTTTTCGTAGTTGCGTTAGTGGGAAAAATCTCAATCGGTTCATGGATCAATCTCCATTGTCTGATATGGTTTGTAATAACAATGACACGCGGACGTATGTTAGTTTGATCAACATCTTCATTGAAGACACATTAGATGATGTTTGCAGTGTGTTGGTACAAAAGTTGTATGATGCATTAGTGATGGTTAACGATACTGATCAGCTGAGCGTATATGAGGTCGACGTGGTGTATTATTCTTCTGATGGTAACAGTAAGACATATGAGAATATTCGTGGTCCTCGAATAGCTGACACCCTTAAACGACGTAAACAACAAGGCGCCAAGCCTGTGTGCACACAATTGGAGACACATAATGAATAATTTTCATTTGAAAGATCAAGCATTCGAGCAGGTGGTGAAATCTAAATTTAAAACATTTGAAAATGAGTTTCAGGCTACTTGTGAAATGCAGTATAATGATGCTGGTTCAATAATTGTAATGCCGGTTTGTAAAAGTGAAGACGGAATTGGTATCTTAATGACTGTTCAAAAGGAGGCAATAGAGGTGGACGAAGATCAACAGTTTAGGTTTAAAATTACCAACGAACAAGTTGAAGAAGAATTAAACGACAAGTATGATCATTTTTATGATCTGTTACAAGCGTCGTGTATGCAACAGTACAACAATGCTTCAGACTGTGTGTTTATTAATGTTGATACTTTGCGTGCTGAAGGTTTACAGTCACTTGTTAGTATTCCAAAGACAATGATTGAGAAGGTCCCACTGCTGTACGATGTGAATGATGAAGGCTGGCATAAATTAGACGATCAATATTGCTATAATGAGCTTGAAAACACCATCGTTAGTCGAGGTCAGATTTTCGTTAAATTGCTTGACTTTTTCAATTATCAAGCTGCACAGACGTTTGATGATTTTGATCGCAATAATTTTGAGAGAGTGTGTTATGATTTGAACATGCATCGTCTGTATGGGTTTGGAGGATGCAACATTGACCCGTGGCTTCAATTCTACAAAGACAATATGCGTGAAGTGTGTCAGTATCTGTTAACGCTTCCGCAAGACGAGTTGGATGCTTTTGAACAGATGATTGATGATGCTTTTGAAGATGTTGGTGTCTCAGAGCTATTAAAAGTGATCGTTAATGAAGAAGAAACACTTCTAGTTGATTTCATTGAATTGTTGACAATGTTTATTCTCGATCAAATTGGAGACATTTTCGACCAGATTGTTCCTGAAGTTTAAGTACAATTGTCCTTCTTTGTGAAAGCAAATGATCAAACATTTCGAGTACTGTGTTGAAACTGTTAACAACCCAACGTCTCATAATCATTTTGAATTGGCGATTGAAACTGACGGCCGAGTGTCAGATTGGTTTCGAAAACTGTATGCACAATTGAATGCAGTTCGCGTTAGAAATGATTATGCTAGTGGTGACTATGTGACTAATATTAGCTGCTGGGATGCTGATTCGAGGGTGTATCAATATGCTAGTGGTGACCATATTCGTTCCAAAGGTTTATATTTTCAGTATCTTCGACAAAAAGGTGCATCACGAGGACAGTGGTACGCTCAGTACCCAGAAAACGCATATCATTGTCACGGGTCATTCGGTACCGACATTGAAGGAATGTGTGATCGGTTGGATTGCAATCCAACGATTTCAAAGGCTCCTGCAGGGTTTAGCGATATCTTAGCTGCAACGTTGTTTCCTGATCAAAAGATTGATCTTGACGATCACATTTCAGCTTCAACAATGCCAGAAAAGAAAAAAGTACTAGAAACTATTGATCAAACAATTAAGGCGTTAAATTGGATCGAACAGCAACAGTTGCATCAGTATATTGATGTTCCTGATAATTTCTACTCAACATTAGAAAGATTGACGTACCGTTTGAGTGATGCCCGAGTGTGGGTGGAAAGCAGTAGAGGAAATATTAAAGCGTAGTGTAAAGGAGGACTCGAGTCCTCCTTTTTTTTTTGTTGTCTTTTTCTGCAGGACGTGGTATCATAATCACAACAAAAGACAATAGGAACAACAATGTCAATACATCGATTTTACGTCAAGTGTCACTCTGCTGACTATGTCTGGGTAGTCAAGCGCGCCACTAAGAGTAGCAATCCCATTGAATACTGTATCAGTATTCATGGCCGAGGAGACTACAAAAATCAAGAAGCTGACTATAATTGTCGAAAGGAAATTCCTTCATACATTTGGAAGGAAATCATTAAAATCATTAAATTTAATGCTCACTAATATTGGGAGATGATGAATGTATCGGGGAACACAAGCTGATTATATGTGTTATCGACTCGAAAAAGCCAAAACGGGTCAAGAACTTCTTGAAGATGTGTCCTATGATGTTGAATGTGTATGGGACGATTGGTATAATCTCAGTTACGTTGTCGTTGGCGGCTATCCTAACAACAGTCACGCTAGTATCAATGATCTTATGACATTAATTACTGATATTAGTGGAGAAGTGATTAAAATTGCACAATGTAAGTTTCATCCAATTACAAATTATCTCGAGCTTCTTTTTAGGTATTAATACTAGGATTGTTATTATGGTTAAGAATTGTGTGAAAGCTATTATTGCTGGTTCGCTAATCGCTTCGCTTTCTGGTTGTATTGTGTATAGTACCGATCGTAATCCAGAATGTCCTTGTTACCAACAGAAGTACATCAATGGAACGCGTCCTGTGAATGAACCTTTTGTTTGTCCATATCATCGTCGTCATTTTGATGGTTGTCGTTATTGTGAAACCCAACAGCGATATCAAAAAGGAAGATGAACAGATCGAGCAAACGATGGTCTTTTGGAGATTGATCATTTGCTAACAGAGAAAAGGTTAGAGGGTTTGTTTCAATGAGCGTTGTTAAGTTTGACATTTGTAGTGATCTTCATCTGGAGTTTGAATGGTATTGGTCCCAAAAATCCAACATAATCGTCCCAGAACAAGGATACTATCAATCATGGTTTGGACGTCCAAAAAGTCCATATTTGATTATCGCAGGTGATTTGGGGGTGTGGGATGAAACAGAGCATGGCGCACGTGCTCAAATGCTGCTTAAAGATTTCCACGATTGGGTGACACCATGCTACAGGAAAGTGTTTTATGTTCTTGGCAATCATGATTGGTGGAGACATCGTTTATACCCGAGAACAATTACAATCTTCAAATCATTATATCCAAACTTCATGGTACTGGATTGCTTTGATAATCCGGTAGCTCATGTTAAGAAAGATCTATACATCTTTGGTACCACATTATGGTCAAAAATCATTCGTGAACGTTTTGCAGACACACGAATGAATGATTATCATCAGATTTACAGCAGTGATGTTAATGATGATATTCCAATTGAACCTTGTATCACCAATGGTGTGAATGAGCAAAGCTATAAACAATTACAATCGTTTGTAGAGGGAAACAAAGACAAAAAGATAATTGTTGTTACCCATCATGCCCCAAGCTATAAAAGCATGACTGAACCAAAAACTTGCGATGATGCGTACTTCAATCAGTATGATTCGTGGATTGAACAGCAAACCAATCTTGTTGCTTGGGTGCATGGTCATAATCATGGACTGAGCGATTATATGATTGGCCAGACGCATGTGATGTGCAATCCACGTGGATACATCGATTTACAACCAATCGCAGATCGATTTGAATTGGAGCAGCTAACCGTTGCCCTTTAACGGAAAGTGTGGTATTATAACCATACTGAATGAACAAACAAAGGAATACAAAGATGACAAACGATATCATGACGATCGATTCTCTTATTGCCAAGCTTACCGCTCTTCGTGAAAAGCATGGTGGTGATGTTGCAGTAACGGTTGATAATGATTTCGGTGAATCTTTGTTCATCACCAATGCTGATGTGGTTTTGTCGGGGTTTGATGATGAAGAAGATCATTCAAAGATCGAAGCTTTGAATGATCGTAATCTTGCTCATGATAGCATTGTTAGTTTGGAATGGAAACAGTTTTAATTTGTAAAGATGATCCTGCAATTTGTTTTTGTCGTTGGATCGAAAAAAAAAATCATCTTGGAGTGAAATGTAATGAGTAATTTTGTTAATGCTTTTAATCAGGCATCCAATCTTGGTCGTACCGAAAACGGCGCACTGAGTCACAAGACGACATCGTTAACCAATCCTTTGGTAGCTGCATTGTACACCGCTAGCCAGTATCGCGATAAAGCAAACACAAATCGAGAGGAAACTGTTAATCAGTTTCAGCTAGCTTTGCAGGACGATTCTCTTCGTGAGTATTGTATTCGTTTTGCTTTGATGGTTCGCGATATTGAATGTGGGATGGGTGAGCGTGAGCTCGGCCGTGTATTGTTCCAGCGTTTGTTTGAAGAAGTTGCACTGACTGAACGACAAGTTCGTACGATAATTGATCGTTTGGTTGACCAAAAGTATGGTCGGTGGGATGATGTCATTTATCTCGCTGAAAAGTGCAAAGATAGTTTTGTTCGGAAGATTCTCGTTGGCCGTATTGTCACTCAATTGGTGGCAGACGTTAATGCTAAGCAAGATCAACCTGTATCGCTTCTTGGTAAGTGGATGCCTTCGATCAATGCTGGTAAGATGTCTCGTCGTTCGGCAATTAAGTGGGCAAAGGTTTTGAAGCTTTCTCATTCTCAGTACCGCAAGATGCTTGTAGATCTACGAAAGCGAATCGATATTGTTGAAGCTCGAATTTCAGCAAATCAGTACGATCAAATTGATTATGGTCATGTCCCGTCGCTTGCGTTTATTCGACACATGAAGACATTCTTCAAGCATGACGGTATTCGATTTAATGAATTCTTGGAAAGCGTTAATCGTGGTGAATCCAGTATTCACACATCGACATCGTCGGTACCTGAATTGGTTGCTCAGTATCGTCAAAACAAATACAACACCAGTGTTGTCGACACAGTAAACACAATGTGGAACGATTGGAATTTGCAATCGTACGAACGCAACGTGTTGCCGATCTGTGACGTTAGTGGATCAATGATGACAAAGGTTGGTAAGCTGGAGTGTATTGATGTTAGCTTGGGTCTGACAATTTATGCAGCTGCTGCCAATAAGGGAATCTTTCATAATAAGGTGATTGCTTTCAGTCATCAGTCAGAAATCATTAGTCTTGATGACGAAATGACGTTAGTTGAAAGAGTTCAAGCGCTTTGCCAGCATGAAGGATATAACACCAATGTTGAAAACGTTCTGAGTAACGTTTTGGCAATTGCTGAAAAGGGGAACTGCCAACGAGACGAGATTCCAACGCTGGTATTCTTTAGTGACATGGAATTCGATGCTGCAATGATTCGTTCCACTAATTCTATTTGGAATGCAAGGACATTGAATCGTGACCAAATCACAACTTTGTTTGATCTTTGGCGTGAACGATATAATGCTGCAGGATTTGATTTTCCGAAGGTTGTGTTCTGGAACATTAATAATCGTTCAGGCACGGTACCAATGGTCGATAATGATACTGGGTTGATTCTTGTATCAGGATACAACGAAAATCTCGTACGAATGGTTTTTGACGATTCAATGGATCCTTGGGAGGCTCTGAAGGTAATTCTTGATGATCCTCGTTATGATGTTGGAGAATAATAATAATGAGCTTTGATGCGTTCATCATCGCTTGTACTATCGATGAATTCAGGCAGCATAGTACAACATATCCTGATGACTTTGATGATGATTGTTGTGTTTCATATTTGAATGATGATGCAGGATTCTCGCAAGCGTATTTTCGAAAATACTATTGGTTGCACTCAATGATCGCTAAGCGGGTAGCTGGGTGTCAAAAAGGTTATCGTGCTTATTCGCTCGAGCACATTGAATATCACAGGCTTTTGAATCTTAGTGGGTTTGTTTGGGAACTGACCAGACTGCAACTGGATGATATTGTTAATGAGCTAGAATATCATCTCCAAAACTACAAAGATGAAACACAGTACCTTTATCATTACATCTGTGATGATTTTGAACGATTCTATCCGCTTGATCAACACGAGCAAGACGTCAAAGTTGATGAAGATCCAGATTATCCAGGCGATGTGTGTGGTTTCACGCTGTGGTGGATTGTTGATGAAGTTAAACGAGCATTAGAAGAATTAAAAACGTTCTTAGCTGAGAACCCCAATAATCAAACGTTTGTATATTCTGGTAGTTGGTAATTGTAAGCCCCCAAATGGGGGCTTTTCTTTCACCTGTTGTCTTTTTGTCTTCTGTTAGGTACAATTTCATTAAAGACAACTTTTAGGAGCTAGAGATGGAAGAAACAGCATATATGGACGAAACAAACAGTGAAATTCGAACTCAGTTCATGGAGTACATTAACACAGAGCCTGACGGTGATGGTGATGTGAAGGTCGAGCATGTTAATGTATTCATCAACAAAATCTTCAACTCGAATTACCTTCATTTTGAAACCAAGTATGATGATGGTTCGCTAGTTAAGGTTACGTGTGAAGGATTGGTCGATGAAGGAATCATTACATGGTATGGTGATGTGATCATTCAAAATGATCCTCATAACCCAATAGACGTTGTTCATCTACCAAGGGAAGAATTGAATATAGGGAACACGATTCTTGCTTTGATGATCGTTGGTGTAATCGACAACCGTAATCGTCGTTTGGTTTGTTTTGATGATTGCAAACTAAAGGTTTCTGCTAATGATATTCTTACACCAACGATCACTGTCCGCACGATTCGAACACGTAAGGATCTTTCACTTGTAACAATCAAAAGCCTTATTGAGTCAAAGACTATTGATGAGGTTGTGTTTAGTGATCGTGAAAATCTAACTAGTGAACAGATGCAGAAAATCTTCGAATGGGCAAAGGATCGTTTCAGTTACTATAAGGTCACTAATGCAGAAGTTGCTCTATACCTATGGGACGGTTGGTGCTACGAAAAGATTCGCAAAGGACGTTTAATCCCAAATGAAATTCAATGATTTGAGTTGGCAGCAACGCAGGCAGCTTGCATATCGTTTATACAGTGGGTTGTTTAATGATGTTAATCTTCCATATACGGTGATTGAAAATCAGACCGACGAACAATTGGCCGAACAGGTAATCGACTTTTTCAAGCATGGTAGCGAACTTGTATATCCTGCGAAGTACATCTTCTGCAACATTGTTTATAGCTACTATCTCCACAAGTACTTTCAATGCAATTTTAACGCACAATTAAACGATTTAAACACGTTATACGACAGTCCCTGTCTAGTTCTATACAACGACCGGCCGAACGTGTATAAACGTGTTCTAGACGCGATTAACCCCAATATTGAGGTGTATCAAAGTACAACAAAAACTCGAAAATATTTCAAGATGGAGTTCCTGATCAACGACGAAGATCTCAGCGAAGTTTGTCCTGTCAATTTTTTCAAAAAGGATTGTTGACTTTTTGAAATCATGATGTACAATGATAATTGTCAGTTAAACAAGGAGTAATGGAATGTCTAGCATCATTGACAAAGTTTTCAATAATGTCAAGTCGGTCTGCAACCTTTCTGGTGAAGTTAAAGCGCATACAGAAAGTGGCTTTGCTATTCATTACGTTATTGAAGAAGGATTGGTTCACGATTGGGTTCTTTCGATTCAAAACACATTGAAAAATCGAGTTAAGCAGACGATGAGTGTTGAGCCAACTTATGAAGTGGCTAATACAGTGGAATTTAAAATTGACGAGAAAACGTATGTGTTTTCTACTCTAGATTACTTCACTGGAGAAGAACGTGTAATATCAATCACGGGGGTTGTGATCTAAAAGAAAAGGCAGGAATTAATTCCTGCCTTTGTTGTTTAAAGTTCGCCCATATCGTAAGGGTGATCAATTTCGTATTGAGTCAACGCTGCCGTGATCTTTGTGTCGGCTAGTTTTTGGGCCCATCCCGTCGTTGCTATTTGAGTGCCGTTATCGTTGGCTGGTGGAACTGGAGCTGATGTAGACACATGCCGACCGTCTTTGCTAATTGTTACTGAGATTATTGCTTTAATAGCATCTTCGTCACGCTCAGTTTCGGCCCAGTTAATTGCTGCAATTTCAGCAGTTGATTGTCCTTGACTATTAACAGTTCCCCAGAAACGAGCGCCAGCTTTTTTGACCATCGCTTCGGTGCTATTATCAATAACCAAGAATCCATTTGATTCAGAACCTCTACTTGCAGTCGCGGCGGTACCTTTGGTTAAGGGAAGTGCAGCAGCTACAGGACCATTAAGCACTATTACGCTATCATTAAAGGAACCTTCACCAGCATCGATGCTGCCATTAACTGTAAGGTCCTGTTCAATGATCACATCGCCTGTAATCACACCCCCAGCACCACTAAAGCTGTTAGATTCTTCAATCTTCGCGGTGATACGATCATCAACCCAACCAGTCGTAGCAATTAAATTGTCGTTGCCATCATCTTGTGGGGTTGGAGCATATGTGTATGGTCGATATGCTGAGTTGTTGGAATTCATTTTCCAACCTACCCGAATTTCGGCGATTTCATCAGCGTTGGTGTTTGCTGGATTAACAGCTTGTAGAGCAACTCCACTAAAAGACGTGTTGTCTTGCAACAACCCTGTAAACCCAAGGCGCGTTGATGGTGTAGGTCCTTTTAACGCATAATAGGTAAATCCGTCCTGAGATGGCGATGATGGATATCCTCCATTACCTGGACGAATAGCTTTTTGACTGATAATATTGTTATTGCCCGTGAATGTAGATGGAACTTTGATTGTTAAAGCTCCAGTCATGATATCACCAGCTTTCTTTACACACTTATCGATCTCAGCTTGCAGCACTGAAACGTTTGTATCCATTTGCGTATTGTTCGCAAATGTCTGCCAAGCGTTCCAAGTGTTTTCACCTTGTTTGGTACGATAATATAGAATTTGACTATTATCATCAGCAACCCCTGCAGTTAGCTGAATGGCAGTAACAGCATCGACACCACCAGTGCTGCTCTGCACGTGCATCAACACACTTTCATCAACACCGGCCGGAACATTAGATGTTTCGTTTAATCGATAGAAACCTGTATGGGTCACCGAATTGACATTGTTTGTGCCAAAAATATCAGCTAACGATTTTTGACTATCATGAGCAGATACAGAGAGCCCATACTTTTCATGAAGACCAACTAGTTCATCATTGATTGCTTTGAAGTTAGCATCAACATGATACATTGTTAGTGGTACCCCAAGTGTAATATGCTTCTGTGTCTTTTGAGCTTCAGTTACGCTATTGTCACTGTGTCTAAACGTTAAAAATGCCATTTGTGATCGTACAAAACAAGGTGTGCAGGGTTGCAATATTTTTATTTAACCCAACTAATCTAGATCGCTGGAAGAAGTAATTTAATTCGCGATCCAAGGGCTGTCTACGAGTACGATACCACAGATGCTTAGCATCTGTGGTAGTTCATTTAACAATGGTTGTTGCTGTTGCCTTTTCACACTATTTGCAGTAATATATCAGGGTCACAAACAAAGGAGATTTGATATGAACGAAACCAAGACCTATGTTGAATGGAACGACACGATTGAAAACGCTCTTAAGGAACGTGTGGTTCATATTACTTTTGAAAAGTGTGATGGTAGTGAACGCAAGATGACGTGCACGCTTAACCCTGCTCGAATCCCGACTGAAAAGCATCCATCCGGTGCTCGTGTGTACGATCATAGTGTTGTTCGTCGTGTGTATGATCTGAATAAGGAAGACTGGCGCTCGATTAATAAGAATCGTGTGATCAAGTGGGAAATTGCATAGGATCCAATATGACCCCAATGTAAATAATTGCTTTTTGGAAAGGAGGTGTAAAGATGTATAGTTATTTTGCAGCACGTTGGTCTGCGGCATTTTATGCAATTATTACGGTGATGATGTTCGTTAGCTGTTTTTATGCAGTTCCTCTTCATCTTAGTAATGGTGAGATGTTTGCATTAATGATTGCTTATCTCGTTGGCCATGTAGCGATTTATCATTGGGTTGATAACGTATGCTTCCGGATGTGGCTTTGTGCTCAGGAGCACGACACCAATCATCAAAAGCATCTTGCTCTGTACAATAGAGTACGTGCACAAATTGATTCGCTTGGTTGGGCAGTAACGCTGATCAATGGTTGTATCGTTGCTGGGTTTATTTGTCAGATTGCTACTGGAGTAGGTAATGTCGTTCTTCTCACTGGTATCGTTAGTCTTGTTGGTTGTGGGTACCTTGCTAATTGTGTGGTGGAGCACAAAGAAAAATGGTTCCGTCAGCAAGACCAAAAAATCAGCATGGCATAATTCGCGCAACGATTTTTTCGAAAAATTGAATCGGTGCCAAACACTATATCAATTGAACAGTGTCTGTCATGATGAATTCTTAAATGCACAATATGGAAGCCAATGGCAAAATGACGTTGGTTTCATTGGAAAGATGACTGAACACTTCATTACATTGAATTATGATCAACAACGACAACAACAGTTAATTGAAGATTGTAAGACGTACCTGAGAGATTCACAAGGGTTGATCACAACGATTCGATCAAAATGCTTTTAGAAACAAAGAGCCAGGAGTTTGTTTCCTGGCTCTTTTTGTATCAATCACTTTGTAAGACCTAATTCTTTCTCAGTGATGATGATGAATTTCCATCCACGTTTTGCACAATATTCACGACAATACTTCCACTTTGCTTGATTGATAAGAAACGTGTTCGCTTCTTCAACGAGTGTTGATTGTTTCTTACGTTTGGACATTACAGGCGGTTGAGTCTGTGCGTATGGTTTGACCTCAACAAGGTATGTGATGATGTTACCCTGTTTGTCTTTAATCTTCATCCAATAATCGACAAAATATCGATGTACTCGGCCGTCTGTTGGCTTGATGTAATTGATCACCACCGTTTCTGACGACCATTGAATCACATTTGGATTCAAATCACACCACGATGAATATTTTAGCTCCCAAGAGGAACGAAACACGATGTCGGTTGGATCGCCGACGTATTTTTGTGGGTTTCTTGGTTTGAATTTTCCTTGTGTGTATTGTCGAGCCACAGCGTTAAGTAATTTCACCGCATTGTATTCATACTTAATTTCGCTGATGTCTATTAACCCTTATGCATTTATCAAGAGCAATGGGTTGTATACATTCTATAAGAATGGGCAACCAGTAGTTCATGATATCATTGATCCAACTATTGATAAACAAGTGTATACCGATTCTGAAGGGGTCAAGCACACTGTGTTTTTGTATACCGATCATGATTTGTATCAATACATGAAACTGGAGTCAAAAGGATCCAAAGAAACTCAAAAAAATAACACCTCGCGTGAAGCAGTCGCTTCTCCTTATCCTTTGGAACCTACTGAAGAAGTGTCTGTAAAAAAGAACGAACAAGCGAAGCATAGTAGCGAACAAGCGACAAGTGGTGTGATGCAAACCCCTCAACAGGGCTATGGCAACGTTCCAGATCGTAACAAAGTTAATGAGCTGACACAAAATACAGGGATGTATGGCGGCGGAGTTACTAATCTTGTTTACCCGAGTGATTTGATTACTAACAAGTATGGTTACAATGGCTGTTACACGGTTTTCTTTATCACAGAACACGAAGAAGCAACAATCGCGAAAGCACACCAAAATACAGACAAAAAATATATCGAATCAGCAGAAACAAGTGATGTTTTACAATTAGCTCAAAACAACAAAGAATTTGCAGATTGGGTGATGAAAGGAGTTGGTCTTGTTGCTGGTGCTGGCGTCGGCGGCTTGGGTCTGGTTCAAAGTTTCGTTACTACAATTGGAAAAGGTGTGGGTGCTGCAAAGTTTTTCAGTTTGAACGCGGTAGGTGCTAGTGCAGCTGTTGGAGCAACTAGTGCGATTGCGGAAGCTAACAGCGATCTCAAACAAATGAAGGTTGCAATCGCGTTACCTACTCCAGTTCTCACAGATAGTCATAGGATGGTGTGGGATTCACAAAGCGCAATGTTTGGAGCTGGGCTTATGCAGGTTGGTGCTGAGATGTTTGGTGCCGCTAAAGGCTGGTCACAGGATGGTGCTCAAGCAGCCACAGGCGATGCTAATTCGTCTGCAGGTCGTGCTTTTGAAATGGCTATGTCCGGTTTTGAGGCGTCGGCATTACACGGGATGTCACAGTCTGGTTTAGGATCCACATTCACCCGTATGGTTGGTAAAACTGCGAACACACGTAAAGAAGCGATTTTCCAAGATGTCGATATGAGGGAGTTTCAGATGAGTTTTCAGATGGCTGCTCGTAGTACCGAAGATATGAAAAATATTGAGTCGATTATTCGTGTGTTAAAGTACCATGCATATCCAGAATTAACAGCCAACAACTTCATGTGGATTTACCCTGCGTTATTCGATATTGTTCATTACTATCGCGATGATATCAACTATCATATGCCTCGTCATGCGACCAGTGTTCTCAAGAGCATTACTGTTGACTATTCTAATGGAAATGGTGCCGTCAGCGTTCACCACGACGGTAGCCCTGTATTGATCAAACTTGATCTTTCGTTTATGGAAATCACACAACTCAATCGTGGCAGTATTGCGAAGGGGTATTAATCATGTCAACAATTTTTGAATTATATCCAACATTGTATTATCCGCTTGACGTTAATGGTAAAACGGTATACAAAAATGTCAGTGATATTACATCCAATATTAGATTGACACAAAAGACAATCGATACCGCATTGAACTATGATCAACGTGTATTGGGTGACGGGGAGACGTTTGACATCACTGCAAATGAAGTTTACGAGGATCCCCAAAATCACATCTTGGTGATGCTGGCGAATGATCGTTTCGATTGGCGCAATGATACACCACTGTCAAGTGTTGAGTTTCAGAGCATGATCAACGAAAAATATAGTGACCCTTATGGGATTCATCATTATGAAGATGTTGATGGCAATATTGTTGATAACGTGTGGGATGATGATGCGGATCATGAATTTGCTTATCCACAAAACATTATTCCAATCACCAACTATGAATACGAGACGCGAATCAATGAAGCAAAGCGTCACATCAAAGTGATCAAACAAGAATATAGTAGTGTCGTTAACAAACTGCTGAAGGATAAATTAACCGAAAATGAGTGAAAAGCTAAAAAGAGCTGGTGATGTAATCATTGGGGAAATCATTCTTACCAGTAGCAACGGGATGCAACTTGATATCGCTCCACAAGTGGTGTCGATTGAAATCACGGAGAATTTATTTGAGCCATTTACTAGTGGTGTGTTGACAATTATTGATGGCCAGAACCTGTCAAACTTATTCCCATTGGTCGGCAACGAATTCGTTTCAGTTTCATTTCACACCCCAACCGTTGGTGACGATCAGTATTATTACAAGAAGTTCTTTATCTACGCGATCAGTGATAAAATCAAACTGACAGAACGCACCAGTGGTTATCAACTTCGATTGATCAGTGTTGAAGCTACTATAGATCGTACTACGAGAGTATCAAGAACGTTTAGAGGACATCCGGATGAGATTGTCTCTAGCATTGTACGTTTGAATGGATTGATGACATCGACCCCATTGATCGTTGAGCCTGCAATGAACGATTTGGTTTTCATTAGCAATATGTGGAAGCCGACGAAATGCATCGATTATGTTTGTCGTCATGCGATCAACGCGAACAACTCTCCAACGTATTTGTTCTTCGAGCAGCGTAATCGATTTATCTTTGCAACATTAGAATATTTGAGCAGTTGGGATCCAATTCAAGCTTTTGCAGTTAATAATTGGACCAAACAAGCAGCTGTTGATAGTGTAAACACATCAACAGTAGTCGATATTGCAAAGGATTATCAGACTATCAAACAAATCCAATATAGCACCGGATTTAATCACTTTAAGCGAATTGATAGCGGGTATTACGGAAGTGAAACGATTGGTCTGGATATTGCGACCCAACAATACATTCATATTAGAAACAAGAGTGATTTCAGTAAAGAAAAGCACCTAAACAAATATAGTCCAATCCCCCATACGGTTCCAGTTGACTCCAGTGCTTTTATTCATTATGTTCCTTTTGTCACTCAGAACTTTGAGGGGCAAAATCAAGGGATCACTGACACCGACTTTGAATATCGAGGGATCCGTCAACAATTGATCTCGCGATTGCAAGCAACACATTTAACGATCAAAGTGTGGGGACGCTCAGATTATACAGTTGGTTCAACAATTGATTTGTCGATCCCAAAAGATCAGCAAATCACGAAAAAGGATGATCCTGAAGACAAACTGTTGTCTGGCAAATATTTGATCACATCACTAAAGCATGTTGTCACCCCAACAGAACACAATTGTAATATCCAGATCATGAAAGATAGTTTTGCATCTGATATCAATTATAGTTTGTTGGCGACAAAAGCAAACACAGGAAAAACAGACATTATTGCATCATGAACTACCACGATGCTAAACCATCAGTGGTTTTCTTGCTTGAACTCATATAAAGGAAGCCCCCTTAGAAATTCTAAGGGGGCTTATTGTTGCTCATCGGCTAACGGCACTTAACTACTTCGTTTTTGCTGTTGGCCAATCAACATATGTATAACCATGATCACGCTTGGTGTGTTTGGAAATATAATCACGAGATTCTAGCTGGAACTTAATATCTTCAACAGTCTTTGGGTTCTTCAGCATTGCAAGAAGCTCTTCAACCTTCTTCTCACGATCATTGTAACGAACTTTGCGCAACATTTCGTCAACCCAATGAATGATATGCTTGCCTTCTGCCTTTTTGGAGGTAGGCTTAAGGGGAACAAACATCACCACATCTTCAATGGATTTGAGAGCCTTTTCGGCGATTTTAAAAGCACGTTCATCATTGTAAACTGCAGAGTTTCCAGACAACTTGTTGTATTCTGCAGTATAAATCGTCCAAAGGTCCCCATGTGATGCTTTGAGTTCATAATCAAAGTCGATCGTATACACGGTACCAAGGTCACTGATAACGATCATTTTATAAAAGCGACCATCATCTTCTTTCTTAGCGATCTTACGATTAACACGATACCCGCTAACAACGATATCCTTTTCACCGTATTTTTTGTCGATAAGAGAACGACGACCTGCACGTTTGATAGGTTCGCCTTCAGACTTGCCAGGAACGTATTTAATAACAAAATCCCGACCAAGAGTGGTGTCTTTATACACAATCATGTACTTGTGATTTTTGTGAGTGACAATGTCACCAACATTTGCGTTCTTGAAAACGTCACCAGACAATTCAGCCATAATATTTTGAATATATTCAATAATGTTATTTAAGATTACGCTGCCAACCAAACGCCGTTCATCAACAGTGATTCGCAAATGATAGAATCATTTTTAATCTTTGCCACCGCTTCGCGAACTGGCTGAGGGATCACCGAATAACCACTGATTTCTTGGGTTCCGTTATTGTTTTCAATTCGACTAACAGCCTGTACAACCCAATTTTCGTCAAGATGTGCAATCGCAGTGTTTCCAGTCTCAGTTGTCATTGCGACATCATAACCAGTATCGGTAATTGAAACTGATACAATCTTCTCAATCTTCATTGTTAGGCAGCTCCTTATTATAGTGCTTCAAAATTTGACTGGCAAGCTCAATCGCCTGTTGTCGATCAACTACGTATTCAGTTCTACTTGGATTGCCATATTTGTCACAATGTTGGATCACCAGTTTGTCAGAATACAACACATTACTACAAACTCTAATTGTTCGATGATCGACATTGTTCAGCAATACGTTCAATTGAAATTCCACCGTCTCACTCCTTAAAATTGTTACGATTATTATCCATCAATGATACCAAGAAGACAACAAAAGAAAATGGCCCATATGGGCCATTTGAGCATTACTCATCAGCTGTTCGAACCAACTGATTCCAGCTATTAATGATTTGAATTGCTGTGTTCATTGTTGACATTTTTCGTAGCCATGATCCAACCTCTTTCATTGTTTGCTTGTTCAATGGCACTCCAGCAACGTTATTGTTTCGAATCTTTGTTTGAGATCGAGAAGCGAACTTCAATTTCGTGTTGATTCCACTGTAACCATAAACGCCTGTTCGATCTGCAACTTGAATTAACGCTACTGCACAATCTAGTTTGTTGTTATTCTTACCAACAATCTGGCCAACATTGTAACCAAATGATCTTGGGCCATAATACAGACCTTTGTCCACACGTTGAACTATCAATGTGATCTGTGGGCGACCAATCTTACCAAACGTGAACTTGACTGAGGTTCCATTGTCCTCTACACGCTGAACAAACAACACATCACGAAGATTAGTGATCACATGAACAAGATTATTAAGCTCAGGATTTCCTCCTCCTCGCAATCGAATCATTGCCGATGCGCTTCCTATTGCAACACTGATAGTACTTTGTACAGCTTCAGAAAGAACTTGCTCGTTCAATTTTGCTAGGATCGATTGAATATTAGTCCGCCACTGTTCATCATCAAGTTCGCGGCCAAAAACAATCACTTTATGCCCGTCAACACTAGTTGTTGTTTTGTTGCTCTCAACGTCTAAGATCGACAGTGCCTTTTCACATGCTTTAATAACGTTAGAGCTTTTTGTTGAAACAAAAACGTTGTTTACCTTTTGTGTAACCTGTGTGATTGAAGATGGCAGCAACACGATCGTTGCAACTACGTTTTTACGGTCCTTGCTATTGAAGCATTGAACAGTAATACACTTTTTGCCGTTGATCTTTGTTTCAGGAATTGCTAATGGACCCAGAAAGGTTCCACTGACACGTTTAAAGATTCCCAAGAATTTAACGACGTCTTTTCCAATCACTGCCTCGTTCAGTAACTGCTCGTATAGATAATCTACTGCTGTCTTCATTTGAACCTCCTCACAAAATCGTCCAACAACCGAATCGACTTTGTCTGATTAACTGAACGTATAACCTTATCGAAGCTATTGATCATATCATCAGCTGCATGACCAACAACATCAATAGTACCAATGTAGTAGTTGGTGATATTGTGCTCAAATGTCACACGATTACCTTCAATGATGAATTCAATTTTGATCATTGGGTTAACATCAATCATCACCACATACGTTGAGCCAACGTATTTGTAAGATCCTGTAAAGTTCAACAGGATTTGATCAATGAAAGTGTTTTGAAGATACGAAATGTTGAGAGATGAATCGGTAGATGGTTGATCCTGTTTAAGACGATAACACACCTTCCAAAGATCCTCAGCGCACTTGACGCCAGATAACGATTGACAAACACGCCACAGGTTGTAATCGGTCAAATGAAACGTTTCTTTGTAAAGCGTTCCATTAGCAAACACATCATACTTTCCGGCGTTTTGTGTAATCAGCGAGACTCGAAAATCTCCATCATTATCAAGTGTCAAAACAGCCTTGTTCTTTTGAATATCTGAACCAGCAGAAAGTGCGCTAATTCGTCGTATAAACGTTTCGCCAATGTCTTTGGTGTCCTTAATCATAGACTCAGTCAGGGGCGTGTTATACGTCGTTCTAGCGCATTCTATCGTGTGTTTAATATCGTCAATCGTCTTACAATGACGACAATCTGCTACAATTCTATTATTGGCATTATCAATGATCAAGCCTTGTGTTGATTTCCACGAATCTGGATAATCAGCAAATTGGCGAAGATAATCGTCACCGCTATATTTGAATGTGATTACGGGAATCTTGCTTGCATGATTAGCTAATGCTGCCAAAGCGCGATGTCGGCCATCCTGGTTACCAAACACGTAGTTCAACATTGGAAGAGGAAACTTTTCGCCTTTTTTCATCAGCTGTGCATAATGATCAATCTTGCCAGGGTTGACACAAGCATGTTCGTTTTCTGGAAGCGATGGACGATGCCCTCGAACAACACTACATTGTTCAAGATACTGTTCACTTGTCATTGGTTCTACATCAACAACAATACCTTGTGTCAATAATAGTTGTTGTTTCCCTGAATGTAAAATATCCTTGATATTGTCGTAATCAATGTTTGTGTCGGCAATGTCGTGGAAATATTTGGATCCATCACAAGACGGATAGTTGTTCTGCTGCCATTTTACAAAAGATCTCATTTTGATGTTACTGGTAAAATATCTTTGAAAGACTGTTGCGTTAAAGCCTTTTCAAACAGTTCAAACAAACTTGCAATTTTCGACTCTGTTACTTGGAATTTTTCCGTCACTTGACGCCCATCAGACGTTTCGATACTGGCTGCCCACATCTGCTTTTTGAAAAACCCCAATTTAAAAACACAACCACGAATCTTGGTTTCAAAAATATTGCCAGATTCTAACTGTTTGCTGTATTTGTATGTTTCGAAAAATGTGACAATAAAAGCACGATCTGATGGTTGTAAGTCGTTTTCTTTGAAACGACTTGTAAACTGAACTCGATGAAGATCAATCAACTTTTGCCAACGAGCTTCGGGGCCATCTTGGCTGTTTGTAGATTGAGTTGTTCCTTGGTCTTCATGAAGCCATTGGCTAAACGTTTTCATGATAATAAAATGAAATTGGTACGAAAAATACTTAAAAAGAAAGGGTGGCTCTTCTGGCCACCCTTTTTGTTACATTAACTGTTCAATTGTCTAAAACTTATTGTCCCAAACAACTTGTTCAACAACATGCTTTGGAAGGAAAGCGCTCAATGTGTGACGCAACCATTTAATATTGTGAAAATATTGAGTGTGCACGTCACGATACATCTTGATTGTCTTGTGAAACTTTGTACGTTCAGTTCTCGTCACAATGACCTCCTTGTACGAACAGTTTGCAATAGTATCTAGTTACTTGTTAGATTGAACATAGTTGCGGATTTGTTCAATCGCACGATTAGCGATTCGAGTTTGAATCATATTATCACGCTTGAACTCGGCATCAAGCAAGTTGCTAATCATTCCACTAACGCGACCATTGTAGGAGTTGTCCCAGGCACAAATAATTGCAAAGCGGACCGCTTTAGAAAATTGATCAGCAAAAGCAATAACTTCATTCTTTTCAAAGCGGATTTCGTTGATGTTCATTTGTGTGCTCCTGTTTGTTCCTTCAGTATGGATATAATACTACAATCCAAACGAAAAGGCAACTAGTATCGACCGTAGTAATCTTGCTCCATTTGCATGAAATTATCATCTTCGTCCACAATGCCTATCATAATCCACTTCGCTCTTCGAGCTCCGTATTTTCGAATATATTTTTTAAAATTGTGGACGGTGTTGGTGTACTTCAGGGAATATATTGTGTGCGCATATGCGGCATGATAACATATAGCACAACCTCTCAGATACCACCGTTTAATAGCTGCTTTTCTCATCGGATATACTGCTTAACGGACATGCAACCGAATGCGTTGTAATCATTAACAGCAATAATGATCTGTTTGATAATTGTATCACTAAGCCCATTCAAAGGGATCACTACATCAAATCGACGAATCGCTCGACCAGGGCAAATATATTGCTTTTCAAACATCGTCTTGATTACAGAGTCAGTGACCCCTACCTGATGTGCAGCTGCTGAGATTAGGTAACACAACATCCGTACCTGATGTGCATCAACAATTCCATCATTATGGCCGCGAAAATCAAAGAACACAACCCCATTAGACGTATTCTTGATCGCATTGACCATCTTTTCCTGAGTTTCGTATTCAACCAGTTCAATATTGCACATTTCAGTTGCTCCTTTTCTAACCGACAAAAACATTATACCAAACGTCAGTTAGAAAGGCAACAAGATTATTTTACTGGTAGCTTGTTAATTTCAATTTCACTAAGAATTTGTGCAACCTCTGCAGAACCTTGCATTGCTGATACAATATCCTTAAAAGCTTCACCAATCACAACTGCGCTGGATCGATATTTGTCGACGTCGGTCGTCGTGATTCCGAGAAAACTTTTGGCTTTTGTAAAAAGATTAGAGGTGTCTAAAGTCTTCAAAAAAGACTTGGGCGTCAATGTTTGACATCTAAACGCCAACTTACCATTCTTTGCAATGGGTTCGTTAAAATCGACAAAAGCAAGGCCAATGTCATATTTTCCCGCTTTGACTTGAACATGAGGTTTCCCATCGTTCTTACTGACGTAACACGCCATTAATTGATAATCAGGAATTTTTGCGACTCTGTCACGAAATGGGTTGACATATTCTCCCAGATCTACAGAACCACTCTTAACTTTGTCTGTTGAATCTGTGGCAGATTTTTGATTCTGATTTTGTGTTTGCTGATCCTGTTTTTGTTCAGCGCCAAACGATGTTACTACTAAAAAGCGTTCCCACTGTTTTAATTCTTCTTTAACATTCTTTTCCAAAATAGACTTAGTTTGGGCTCGATTGCTTCCGGGTACAGGAATTAATTTGTACAATGCAGTGTTGCCACGAGTTGGAGGAATTTTGTATACAGCACAGTGTCTGTTTTGTTTATCTTCTCCTGTATAGAGTGTTTTTGGAAGTCCGACCACATAAACATTCTTAGTTGTCACTCCATAAGACACACGATTGGTCAAGATCTTGGCAAAATCGATATCTTCATTTTCACGTCGATTTAGAATATTAAACTGAGCGTCTTGAAATGGAAACCCAATATTTTTTAAGGCTTGACGAGCTGGAATAAGAAACTTTTTATCCTTAACACGTGTAACTAATAAACCTTCGATAAGGAATTGTTCAAAAGACAGCATTTTAACGGTTAAACATATATTAATTATTACTTAACAAATGTGGTGTGTTTAACCGTTAAAATGTCTATGAATGAAGATTTTGTCCGTTATAATCGTCGTGTGCGTTATTTGACAGAATGTACGTTGAAGGAAAATGGAATTACTGTCGATAATCGATTTTGTTACAATATTGACCACATTTTCCCAATTAAACGAGGATATGAGTTGGGGATTCCAGAACGCTTAATAGCGTCTTTGGATAATCTTCAAATTATGGATTGGAAATTGAATAGAAAAAAGGGATCCCATATTACTGAGATCCCCGAAAATATTTTGGAGTTTATGGTCGAACATGACGTCTTTGTGTAAAGTATCACCCCCATGCCAACAAGTTTGCTCGATGTATTTGTGATAGCTTACCAGTGAGCTGAATCAGGAACGTAACTGTTCAACTTGTCTCCAATTTCCTTCTGAATCTTTTCAATCGATTCAAAAGGATGGCCAGCCTTCTTAATCTGATAGCATGTGTATCTGTTAATGACAGGCACACCCTTACTAGTGATGGTCACATCACTGTCGGCACCCTTCATGTTGAAGATGATATAAACGTCTCCGTCGATCACCGAACGATCATTGCTTTCGACCAATTCACGTAGCGTCTTACTAACACCCCGGTGTGACTGTTGCATGATCGATGTGGGTACTCGACGAGCTCGTGTTTGGTTGTTCTTTGTGGCTTCGTTAAAATTAGTCAAAACCCACACAACATGACGATTAGTCTTCTTGTATCCACCAATATCGCATAAGTTACCAATTGTCTTGATTTTGGTTGCGTTCTTCAACGTCACATTAAAGATGACGTTGTCTTTGTGACTTCTTTGAGCAGCAGCCAGAAAGAACGCACGTTGGACCTTCGTATCCCAACCCTTTTCAGAAACAAAGTCATGCAGCGCCGCCGTCTCTTCTGGATCGAACAAATCAAGATGATTTAAATGAAAACCATACTTTTTATAGAACTGATCAATAACCTGTTGAGACGACATATGAATTGCATATCGCTTAATATCATCAACATTGAACTCTTTGCCAGTGAAGTTAATCATATTGTTTAATACGAAATCTTTGCCGCTTCCAGCACCTCCAGCAATAATTAATACATTATCAAAACGTGGATATGCAACTGAACGATTACCAATATTCAATGCACGTTCAGAAAGGTCGCATGGGGTGTTTCGTTTAATCCAATCAGCAAATCCCAACATTGAATTCATACCAATTAACTCCAGTAATTAAGCAATACTTATTGAATTGACTTGTTGGTTAAACCACTCGCTCTCTCAACACTGTTATAATACCACAAACATAACAAAAAGGCAACCGCATATGCGGTTGCCTAGCTCATAATTATGTTGAGTATGTGAACTACCACGATGGTAAACCATCAGTGGCTTCGTGTTTCGTAGACAGCCCTTGGATCACGAGTTGAATTACTTCTTCTAGTGGTCTAGAGGGGTTTATCTCCACACGCTTTTTAATATCGATTAAGGTTTCCTTAATC
>ERZ1027089.313-NODE-313-length-27199-cov-19.991527_pt1 | contig 27199 bp, 19 predicted proteins | sample MGYA00519412_ERZ1027089 | MGnify/ENA primary metagenome ERZ1027089 (study PRJEB26926, sample SAMN06164433) | human gut metagenome | biome: ENVO:00009003; feature: ENVO:2100002; material: ENVO:00002003 | host: Homo sapiens | place: USA | collected 2012 ... | reverse complement strand
TCATTGTATACATTATAAGAAATGCTCTATCGTATAATAAGAATTATTCTCATTAATGAATACATTAAAATTCTATCATTTCAAGATTCTTTAATAACATTATTAATATGGGTATAATCACTAGGAACAAAGATGCTAAAATACTGTTGACTTTTACTCCAAAATAGTGTATAATCCCCTATTATTAAAGGCATAAAAGATCAAAAGATACCAAATCAATATAAAATTGATATCAAAAATCTTTAAATTTCCAAAGATGCTGGAAAATCCTCAAACCGTTCAATCTTCACTAACGTTCAGATTGAACCATCCAGGTCGCTACGCTCCCTGGATGAGAAGCGAAAAGAAAAACAAAAGAAAAAAAACCTCTCTCCCACAGATCCTCTTTAAAAACGAGTAGCTGTTTCCATCTTTCTCACTGTAGGGGTTAATCCCCAACATCTCTTCTGTTGCCTTTCTGAAATCGTTATCGTATGATGACGTCATCAGTTAACGAACAGGAGCAACCAAATGAACGTCCAAATCGCCAACATCCATCAAGCTGAGAAGATCTACACACTTATTGAAGAAAATGAAATCCTTCATGCTGTAGCTTCTAGGACAACTGAATTTGATAATCTTGACAGTGACGATCTTGATATTGAAGAAGTCGAGTGTGTTGCTCAAACACTTTATGATATTGCCAGCAGTGGGCTGATGTGTGGATACAGTGGGTTCATCTACACCAATGATCTTTGTAACTTTTATGACGAACATCGGGAGGCAATCTCGAATGCTTTTGAAATGGCTGATGAATTTGGACTTGAACCGATGGAAACGGTCTACCGAGGATTGGCAGTGGCTGATGTTGTTGCACTGAACGAAAAAGCTAAGTGCAATTACGCGATCTTTGCAATTGAGTTCACTTGCTCCATTTTTGTTAATGATATCTATGACATCGAAGTACTTGAATAGGAGGATCCAACGGTGAAGTACACTGATAATGACGTTATCGCTTTCAATTCCCATCTTGAACAGGAACCTTTCACTGTGATCGCAGTTTCAATGATTGTTAATCGTCCAATCGAGGAAGTGGCTTGCACTAATGTGGATCAGTTGAAGCAAACGATCAGTGAATGCAAGGATGTTGCGTTGCTGACTGGGTTTGTCAAACCAATTGATGATCAACAGCTTAGCGTGATCTATTCACAACACATGATAACGATGATCGATTTCTTTGATCAAATGGTTAAAGATGGCGCCATCGACGCTAAGGAAGTTGTTGATCGCTTTGGGTTTGGTGGGGTATACTTTCACAACATCGAATTCAAGCGTTATGTTGCTGAGTTCGTTTTCGATCAGTTGATTTATGAACTCGACGCTTGGTGTCATTACAACCTTGGTGAAGAAGATTATCATCAAGTCGATCTTTAAATGGTGTTTAACACGTCTAGAAACGTCTATACATCGTTGGTGTAGCGGCGCTGGTATGACTAGTCGTCTAACTTTCACTAATAGTTTAAACGAGGAAATAACGCGATGAATACGTATGTTTGCACATGGAACAATGAAACGAAGACCCTTGATCAGCTGTATGATATGGTCTTCAAATGGATTGTCAGTTACTGTTCGACACTTAATCAGGCTGAGGTTGAAACGTACACGTTCATTGAAGATTGTATTCGACGTGGGGAGCTAAAACGAGCTGATGCTTGACGTTAAAACGATTCAACAGCTAGACGACTACGTCAAAGATCATGATTGTGTAATGACTACTTTGGAGGAACAACACATGTACGATTTCATTAACGAAGATAATGTTGAACAAGTTAGACAGATTCTTAAAGAAAACCCTCTTGTAGCCAAGGTTGCATCAATCCAGTGTGGCAACCTTAGTGTCTCTTGTATGGATGTAGAGCAGATTCAGCATGTAATGGATGTGTTTCGTCGCTTCTACGATGAGCATCCTTTTGTGCATCTAGAGGCGCTCGGCCTGGACGATCAGAAAATCGTGGATGCACTGTATGGTGATTATATCAAGGAAGTTTCAGAAGGTTACACCAATGCTGTACTCAAAGGAACTATCGAGTATGTTGAAGATTATTTGTCGATCAACGACATCGTTCAATGTAGTGAAGATGCACGTCGTCATTATGTCGAACGCGCATTGTATGACTTGATCGAGGGTATTATTTGGGTCATTGACGATCTTTGTTAATATACTGTTGCCTTTTTGTGTAACTGGGCGGATAATAATCTCAAGTTAAACAAAACCAGTGAGGTATCAAATGAATACAATGATTGAAAGCATCAAAGAAACGATGATTGGTTTGTTCTGTTTTGTTGGAATGTTTGTTTGTGTGTATGGGTTTGGTACCCTTTGTGTTGCTTGGTTTGGTTCTAGTGTTGCAACGACAATAACTGTATTGGTTTGCGGTTTTGCATTTGCTTTGTGTTGGCTTGAACTTTTTAAAGTTGTGCATCGCAAACTGTCAACTAAATAATTGTGCATGATCATTCATGTGTGTCTCCTTTAAGTGCAAAGGGGCTAGGATTCCTAGCCCCTTTTGTTTTGTCACTTCAATAAGTCAATCTGATCTTCATCGAGAGGTTGATAATATCCTGGATCATACATTTCCGTTCCATCAACAACTGCTCCAAATGGAAGGTAGTCATCAATTTGTTCCTTGAACCGCTGACCAATTTGTTGATTAGTGTTTGTATTGGTTAAATCAATGAAGTACGTCTGTTGGGTTAGCCAACCAAACAACCACATTGTTGCAGTAAGGTCGTCATTGATTGATGTGTCCTGTGCCCCATACAAACCTTTCTTTTGGCGAACAAAAACGCTTAATTCTTGGATGATTCGATAATCATTAATCAACAGTTGGTGACTATCAATTAATTCTTTCAATGCCTGACAGCCTGTGTTCTTGACCTTTCGTGTTGTCTTAACTCCAATCACACCGTGACCTGCGATCTTCTCATTGTGGGTCCACACAATATTCTCATATTCACAATCGTACCAGAGACTCGATCCCACTGCTTCACCTAAGTCATTGTTCTCAACTAACACCAAAGCTTCATTATACAGGCGACCGATCTTATTAATGATTAATGGATACTCAATGTTTGCACTAACTTTGTTATTTTTAAAAGTACAAACGACCTCATATGGCATCGCTGTAATATCAACAACTGAGAACGCACTGTAGTCAAGTCCTCGCCCCCTACTGACGTCAACAGTGATCACATAATTGTGCTCAGGTTGAGGACGCTTAAAATACCTGATTCCATTACGCTCATCAATTGGGTTGATGTAAGGAATATTATTCAGGATGTGACTCTCAATTAATGTATTACTAGAACCAACAAAACTGCAATTGTGGCTAATCAAACCGTTCGTATTGTAGCAGTGATCGTATGACTGCACAATATCGTATAGATGCGTTTTAACAGCGTTAAAAACGTTTTTAACACACCGGCCGCCATCAGACAAGCAAGTACCTGGGACGAACGCCGCTGCGCACTTAAAACCGTTTTTACACTCGACTAGATGGTCAAGACTGCACGTCAATGTTCGTTGATCGTCAAACGTCAAGGTTACTGTTGGTTTTGGTTGTGTTTGTCGGATCCCCACAAATGGGACAAAACTACTGTGTGATTTGATCAGGTATCGATTATTATTAACTCTCATTATTGGTTCACAACTATATTATGGGAGACCAAACTGGTCTCCCAAACATCAACTTAAAGAACACCACCATCAATCACTTCAAGTGACTTTAAGTTATCTTGAACGTATTTTGTCGTTGCAATCTTAAAGCTACTATCTTTAGTAGCCGGGGAATGGCTAATTTCGATTGATGGATTCCAAGTGTCGCCACTATTTGTATACTCAACAGAAATATATGCACTATTTTCTGGATCTATTGGATTTGTTGCTGCTAATGACATTGAATGCTCAACGTCATCAACAAAAGATTCAATGTATCCGATACTAGAATCTGTTGTCGTTTTATTTTGACCATCCATAAACATGATCGATTGTGTGTATTCATTACCAGGGGCTGGTAATGTATTAGCGACAAAGGATCCAGGTTTAGCACGAACAAACAACTGGGTATCATTGGTTGTTGTATTAACGCTTGGATTGACCCAACTGTTTGTGATGTTGTTCTTGACATATTTTGTCGTCGCCGCACGATTACTATTATCATTTGTTCCTGGGGTCGCAATGAAAGGATTCAATGACACCTCAGTATAAGCGGTTCCAATGTATGAGAAGATTGGGTGCGTTTCGCTTAGAACAATATTTTTTGTTCCTGTTCCAGCTGCATAACCAAGTAAGATGTATTGCTTATTGTCGTTGGTTCCTGGTAGCTCACCAACCAAGCCTTGTACTGTATACAACCCAGTGTTTGCATCAATAACGCCCTGCAAATACACTCGCTGATTGGCGCTGAAGTTTGATGCAACGTTGAATGAGTGTGCACCATCAAAAGTAATCACTGAGTACAGAGTGCCAGCAGCACCAGTTTGATTTGGTGTTAGTGTTGGCCCTGCATAGTACATCAAGCTATCAGGCCTGATCTTCACCGTTGTATAAACCTTATTCGTTGCTGTAGAATCACTTTGAACAAGACTGTGGAATTGCCCATTAATATCAGCAGCAACAATCGTTTGACGAATCAAACCTTCATTACCAGCAACAGGTAAACGATCCCATTGAGCTAATCGATCACCGTAATTGATTGTGCTTGTGTAATAAAAACCGCTTTGTTTAACAGAAACAATACTATCTGCATTATGTGTAGTGCTTGTGATTCCCTGAGCTGAACCAATAGTCATCTTAGGAAGCAACTCAAAAGTACACCCATCACTTTCCACAGCAACAACATTAAATGTACGCTCATACCCAGCAATATTTGGGTTGTTAGATCCTGCTAATGAAAACGCAATATAATGACCCCCACCGTTTGACAATGTATCTATGGTTGCCAGCTTAACATTGATTCCTTCGAAAGCGATGACGTTATTAGCAGCACGATCAATCCAGTATTTGTAGCTATATTTGTTACCACAAATAATAATTTCACAAACACCACTACAGTTATAATCGGTGAATGGAGCTGTACAATCAAATGCAAATTTGATACGACTACTGCCTAATGGTGATGCAGGAACAATCTTCGCAAAATACATCATTCCTTGATCAACAGAAGTTCCAGATGCTTTAATGTTTGGATAATTTTGTTGATCGACAACGTTTTGTTGAGCTAGGTCAATAGCATCATTGACCCAAGCAGTTGTGGCAATGCTAGCATCATTACTTTTAGCTTCTGGTGTAGGTGCTGTTGCTTTAACGGTCCCATTAGTGTAACTGATTACAGACAAAGCACCATATTTTCCACCAACTTTATTAGCCTTTGCACGAAGTTCACTAGTGACGTTACCACTTTTATCAACGGTACTAACAATCTCTGTATAATTGCTTTGATTTGATTTGTCAGTCACAACAATCGACTTGCTCACATCAGATGTTGGATTGGTGCCAACAGTCACTGAGTTATTGACAATCGTTGCGCCATCAACAACCTTAATTGGCTTGTTTGCCTGAAGTGTTTGTTGGATCGTCAGGTTACCTGATATCGTACCACCTTTTAAAGGCAGAACACTAATATTGCTGGCAGCTGTAGCTTTTTGAGCATCATTCAGTGTCTGTTTTTTATTGAAGCTGACGAATTCGTTGGTAGCATTTTGAAGAGTTGCTAAGATGTCACTATTATTTTTGACTAGTTCCATTAATTCTTTAATGGTATCATACGAACCTTCAGTGTCACCAATAATTTCATCTTTCAACTGACGCTTAGCTTTTTCAATTTCAGATTGGGTCCATCCAACAGTACTGACGACTGTATTTGCTTCCCCTGCAATTTGTGGAACACGTAGCGTACCACTAATTGTGTTGTCGCCCTGTAATTTGACATATTTGGCATCGCCATCAACCTTGGTCAAATACGTATCGGTGATGACGCGATTTTGACCATCGCGATCAGCTTGTGTTGCATGATTAATATTACCAACGAATGTACGTGCAGTTACCTTATTTGGAAATGTGGCATTACCAGCGTCATCCATTAACGTAGCTTGAAACGTTGGTTCGGTTGCATTTGCATCGACATCAGATTTACGTGTATAGTTAACCGTGATCCCATTGTTCAAACCAGAAACCAACGCAATCGTGCCGTCACGAAGCTTATGAGACGAAATCCCTGCAATATTCCCACTATTTTCGATATTGATTACGCTACCTGACGATTGGTTGTTGATTGAGGGAATTGAACCACTGGTGTGTATACAGTTTTTGCCAACAAGCTGTTAGCAGCAATTGCATTGCCGTGATAGAAAATTGGCTTATTGCCAGAACCAGTGACATTTAATGTTGGGTTATTGGCTGATACCGCATTTTCAAACTTCACTGAAATAGTTGCACCGGTGATCAATTTGAAGTTAGGAACGTTGACCGCTTTTGCTGCCGCTGCTGCTGGGGTTGTGCAACTTGCATAATTGATCACATTAGATGACCCATTGAACAAAACACCATTAATCGAACGTGAATTGGTCAACGTCAAAGCAGAACCATTAATCTGGATCCCATCAGCAAGTTTATCAGACGTGACTGACCCATCCTTAAGAGTTGAACCACTTAAGGAGTTATCTTGAAACTCGAGACCATCTAGTAGAGACGTTGTGCCCCAAAACTTAATTGTTTTGTCGTCTGGATCAATTTCAATTAACGCATTCTGTTCAGGTACAATAGCATCATTTGCACCACCTGTAATTAACCACAGATGATTGTCCTCTGGATTAGTGGCCAACCCACCTTTTCGCCATGTATAATTTGGGCCCGTTCCACCAAACTGCATACTATCCATGATAGCAGATGGGTGAATTGGAGGCACCACTGCATTAGTAATATTTTCTGCCATAATTGCAATTAATAGCGGTTAATTACTCCGCCGTTGTAGCTACATTATTGTATTTCATACTTAAGACCACTATGTGTTTAAATAATATTACTAGTTCGCGAACAACTTCTTTGTAATAATACCGACATGGCGATCGCATTACATTACCGCAAACATTTAAGCATCAACGAGCTCGAGCCTCATATGGCAGAAAGCGATCACGTTCTTGGTCGTCCATTAACGATGCTCGAAATCGATGCCAATATGAAAACTATCGATTTGGCATTTGATAAAAATGAAGATGATCATACTGCGATCTACAAGGAAATTGCAAAGAAAGCTCCAATCAATTATCCTATTTTAAGAGGCTTTGTTGGGCTACCAACATATAAGAGCAAAAAATTATTACCGACAACATATGTTGGTGAAGGTTCATCATCACAACCGGTCCCAGTCGGAGCATTGGCTTTTGATAATGAAACCAAGGGTGTGATGCTTCGAGTCGATCAAGGTGCTGAAGGTTGGGTTGCCGTCAGCACCGAAAAAACAATGGGTGACTATGTTCGTCGTACTGGTGATGATATGACTGGACCACTGACTGGTACAACATCAACGTGGTCTAACACAATCAAGGCTTTACCTCCTGATGGTGAAGTGGGTGTTACGGAGGTTGATACAGTAGCTACAGTTGGCTGGGCTAAGAAAACAATCACTGATATGATTGACAATCGTTTAAACGGTGGTGGTGAAGGGTCTAATAATATTGTTATTAACAAAGGCGATTTGATTATTAATAAAGGGAATATTATTGTAGATGGCACAATCACAGCCAACCGGTTGCAAGGCGATTTAGACTGTGGAGTTCTTTAATAGATTGATGATTGTATCAAGTTTATTGTCGATATCATTAACACGTTGTTCCAATATTGCAATTTGATTTTGCATGTTTCGTTTTTCAAGCTGCTGGATTTCAGCAGCTTTTCTTTTTGCAAGATAAGCTGCCCGTGCCTTATCATTTGTATTGATGATCGCTCCAGAAGAATTGTCTCGAACCAGACCGTCAATTCCAAGTACTTTTGTATAACTCATTTCAATTATCTCAGTGATTGTTAAGTATTCAGAATACAACACATGTGTTGTAATAATTTAGATAGGTTAACAAAATGGATTTTTCAAATTATCTTGAAGAAGCGTTCAGTGATCGAATGAAAAAGTCAATTGACAAAAAGCTTCTCACTAAGGTTGGCAAAGCTCTTGCTAAACATGTTGGGGTTGGCGTTGAACAATCTCAATTCACGTACGTACCTGGCTACCGTTTCCGTCTTGGTGCTGCACATCCTTCTAAGACTGGTGATAAAAGCGCAGTAGAAGGTTATGTAATCGTTGTTCTTAAGGATGGCACAACGCAGCTAATTAGTGTGGCGGATAGTCGTACCGCTTATATTGTGTGGGAAGATGGTCGCCAAATTGCTCGTCGTGAGAAGATCAGCTCGATGAACGATTATGTTAAAGGTGTTAAAGAAGCGTATATCGTTGAACGACAGGACCGTGTTGAAACCAAGCAGCAAGATCGTAAATTCTCTAAAATAAGAAACGATCATCTTGCTGCTGTGCATTATGAGATTACCAAGCGTATGGAGGTTCTCCGGGCAATTGGTACCGATTATGTTAAAAATGTAAATGCTAAATTCAACAAGTTTGGTGTTAAGCTCACCAAGCTGGCTGCCAAGAACATTAGCGACGATCGCATCGGTGTTTGTATTCAATTTGAATGTAAAGATGAAATGATGGAGCGTGCTTTCAACGGTCGTCCAGAAGTGATTAAAGATGAGCATGGGGCCCCACACATTCTCTATGCTCCTCGTTATCGTGTAAGCGATATCGATTATATTCCAAACAATTTCACTGAAGTTACTGGTGATTATTTTGAAGCTAAGAACATGCTTGAAAAGTACCTCGAAACGTTCCGAAATGCACGTGAAGTAAGCAAGATCATATACGATATTGACATCTCAAAAATAATGGTTAAGGAAGATTAATCGTTATTGAATTTTAGTACAAAGAAAAGGCCCCTCACTAGTGAGGGGCCTTTTGTTTTACCCATTGATGATGTTAGATGCAGCCGATTACTCGGAAATCTTTGATCATTGGTACACTTGAACTATTATAGCTCTTGAATACGATTTTGACTGCAATTGTGTCAAAACTCTTGTCATTGTCATAAACATAATCGACATCAGTAAATTTCCAAGAACCAATATCAACAAGAGGATAACCCTTTTCAGTCTTTACTAGCTCCCACGGAATTTCGTTATAAGGAATTCCGCCAGATGCATCATACGCTTTACAATATACGTCAATTGAACTCATCTTCGGAACACAAGCTGCAAACATAATCTTTGCCATATTACACGTGTTCTGCATGTTAATAGGCCTTGTGATGTATTTTGCATGTACTGAGCCACCAATTGGACTGATTTCTTCAGTGAAACGATTTCGAATATTCATTTTCGTTCCTTCTGGAGCTTTACCAGCAGCGTTGGCGATTCTGTCAGCAAATAAAATTACAGCATGACTATTGACAATCTTATTGGTAATCAGGTATGGTTTAGTTGCACCTGTTGATACCACTTCAATATATTGTCCTGCAATAATATTTTCAAAGTTCTTTCGCTCTTCACTAGTGGCGCCTTCTGTAATAATTTGGTCAATAGTGATTGCGGCTGTAGCTCCTGGAGCAGTGACCTTTAGTCCTTCCAATGCTTTAGTCTCGATTGTCACAGATGGTTTAATCTTATAACCTGCACCTGGATTGGTGATATGAATAGCAAAGATTTTTCCATCAACAATTTCAGCAACAGCCTCAGCTTGGATACCTCCGTGTTCAATATCAATACCAGTTGGCTCACCAATCTTGACCGTCGCTGTTTCGATATTGGCTCCGACATTGGTCAATTTGATTTCAGTCACGCGACCATAATAACCAAAATTATTCTTCTCGACCACATTAGTGACATCAAGAACATCATTATTGATTACTTGCTCATCGGGATGGTTAATAATGTTCCCAATTGCAATTGCACTCATACGATCACTATCAATGACTGGTGTCAAAGCAGGATTTGTACTAGAGAATGTCACATTTGCAATCAAGCTTGGCTTCGCAGAATCACGTAAGTTTGCTCGATTCCAGATGGCCATTGGTTCTATCAGCTGATTATTATCGTTCATTACAACACCAAATGGTGATACTAGTTCTTGACTTGATTCACGACCACCACTAGTGCCAGTCATCGTGTTCAATGTCATATCAAACGCAGTGTCGCCAAAAGTCTGTGTATTAAAGCTTGGATGAATAGTATCGTAGTTGAAGATTCCTTCAGCTTTGAACTTACCATCACCATAATAACCAGTCGTTGTTGCCGTCGTGCTGCCCAAATCGATAACATAACTGTCTAGGTCCGCTTCAACCACAGTATGGGTACCAACAATACTACTATATGGAATTCCACCAATAGTTGCAACATTTTCATTGACTTGGAAACGACCGTCACGAATTGCAACGTCAGCACCCTTATCATCTTCGGTATCTTTAGCCAAATACAGTACTGTATCATGTTCAATATGGTCAATAATGCCAATTCGCTGATTGTCAGCTGTATACAACGTAGGCCACATGAAATGTTCCTGCTTGTCTTCACCAACATATGAAATCTTTTTGATTTCATGAGTGAAGCGAGTGTTAACCCCAACAACTCGGAATTTTTCCACATTGGTTGTGATTGTACCAGACAGAAGTTGACTACTATCGACTTCATTAATATCATCACGAGTGATCACTGCCTTCATGTTAGTAATCAAACCATGATTTGGATGATGTACACGAACTAGACCGGAATCTGCCTTAGTCTGGAAGCAATTTTTACTCAAATATCGAGGCACAGGATCATTAACCGCGAACTGTAGGTTGCCAATAACTTTACCATTGTTTGTCGAATCGGCAACGTGGAAGTTTGCACGATAAACAACCATCTTAAGATCCTGTGTTTGATCAGGGGTCCACGTGCTCGCATTTTGTGACTTCAACAGCACCCCAGTGTATGGCTGTTTGCTGACTAGGTTTGTTGTTCCTGGTACTAATTCACCAACCTGTGCAATCCAAACATTATAATCATTGCTATCACTGAGAAGAACAACTGCGTATTCGCTAGTATCTTCACAATACACTGGACTTTCGAATTCAAATGTTGTAGCAACATCATACTTGGCCGCCTTAACAACCTGACCGTCCGTGTCAACATATTCGACCGTTTCGGTGCTTAGATTGATCTGATCAGGTCGTAATGTTACTTCACCAAAAGGAAGAACCTTACTGGTTGGGATCCCATTCTCAACGGTGCGGATTTGTAATGTCACTGGCAATGGGTTTGTATCGTCAGGAATTGATGCAAAGAAAATATCAACCTTACTAATGAAACATCCACCAGGGGTTCCAATTAGGAACGTCTGAGCTAATGGGTCACGATATACTGCACGATCACTAGTGGTACTAGTGAGCGTGTTTGTAATTGTACGATCTTCGCTCACATATTGTGTATTGACAACAGCGTTGCGAACTGCATTAACACTACGTTCACGTTTATTATACGTCCCAATTGCACTGTAAACAACTTCAGCATTATAATCGTTCTTTGTTGAATCTTCACTCAAACTGAAAACTCGATCACCACAACGGAATTGGAACACTGGCGATTTATTATCACTAGTACCATAATCAATCTTGTCACCGTCTGGGATCCAGAACATAAAGTACAATTCACCAGCAGCATTTGTTTTCAATGCTCCAACGGCATGGTTGCGGTTGCCTTCAGCCCACGCGACCTCACCTGTGGCACCACTAATTGAACCTCGCAGATGTGCACCCGTTAACGTTGCACCATCGCTATTTTCTTCATTACCATTAGCCGAGTTGCCCGTCAATGCTGTGCCATCATAGTTTTTCATGTTGACAACATACATGTAATCAATAACTCGATTCGTAGAACCCAATCCTGGTTGTTCAGAAGGGCCCTTGCCGGTACCCACGCAAACAGCTGTATAACTTGGGGTGTTCATGTTACCGCCAGTGGTGGCTACAACGACATCACCAATATCCAAGCACGTGCGGTCAGTCTGTTCAGGCCAGAAACTATATTTGGTTGCAATTATCTTGCGTGCATTATTACCAGCATCATTGCCAGCAGCAGTCACACCATCAAAACCACTTCCTGTTACTGAATTTGGTTTGAATTCAACACGCGATGCTGGAACACACCAATAATCAACCTGAACGTTATCAAAGAAAGGATAATATCTTGTATAAGGTTTGAGATTTTTAGCCTTAATCAATAACCAACGACTTCGCATGTATGGTATCGAAGATGTAGAAACAATTCGATCCCCCACAACCTCATAATCAATTTTTGAAGTGACTGTTGTCTTAATACCATTGCGTGACTGACCAACTTGCTGGGTTGTCACAGAAGTATCCTTCCAGTGCTCCGTTAAATTCTTACCTGCACGACCAGTCGTATGATCAAGAACACTACTATTGGTTGTAACCGGTTGTCCAAACCATTGGCTTTGCCAAGAATTCCATCTTGTTCCCTCCAAACTGTTTTTCTTCTCGAGATAATCACCCTCAACTTGGGTTACTACATCAGGAAGATATTCAGATTCAAACCAATCATCACTACTTGGGTTCACGGTCAATGAACCAACAAAAGCTGCAATCGCAAATGGGTTGATGTTCTGAATTCGAGTCGCTAATGACTGTTCAACAATTGGAACATGCGGATTTGCAGGATCCAGCGGAAGCGTGAAAACTTTACCATATGCCATGTAGTTGTTGCTAGCACGATGAGATGTCAAATCTGCCCCAACAGGTGTGTATTCACTCAACGAAAAGCTGTTCTGTGTAAATGGAGGACGACAAATACCTCGCTCATTGTCAAAACAACATGCAACACTTGGATCAGTTAATGATGCAATTCCGCCACTTTGGAAATTATCAACAATAAATCCTTGCTTGAACCGATCCATGCCGTCACTGTCTTGAATATTCATTGACTCAGTTTGTTGTTCTAGAAGACTTAAGGCTGTATATTCTTCGAGACGATCGATTCGTGTTTCCAGCTTGCCAATATCACGCATTGTGTAACGACGATTGTCAATCATATTGACATTAACACTTTCGTTAGATGCATCTAGCGTATATGGGAATAAATCAACATCATACACGTTCATTGACAGATTCGGTGTTGCTGGTGCCTGTGGGCTTGCTGCAGGGATCCCCTTAACATCAACAAAATTACCACGATAATCTAAGCAAATCTTGTCACGTCGAGCTAGATAGAAACGATAACCCATTTCAATCTCAGTACCGCTCTTAATCATATAAGAACGACCATTTGCACCAACTACATTTGGACGAAAATCGATCACGTCGCGAAGATTAATCCCCTCAAAAGATGGAATCTCTTCATATGGACAATCATAACTGTCAACAGTGAAATAGTCCCCAGATTTGCTATGTTCAAAATAATGACAATATACTACAATTGGACGCTCTGGTGAACTATAACCACTCTTTAGCTTTAGATAACTTTCACCATAATAACTAGCGGTTTGACCAGTAATCAAATCAAAACGATCGGTGATATCAATATAAGAACTATTCTCGTTCAATGTACCACTATCAGGAACTGCATAATTGTACATTCGAACAGAACCAATACGATACACATCAGCAACCCCAAGTGGGATTGTGTTCATTTTTAGTGTATCTGATTTGGTAATAGTCACCTTCTTTTCTTTGCTGGTCTTTGTGCGCAAACCAATGCTACCACCACTCTTGCGTAGGGTTGCTAACATTTGGAATGGACCAGACGCGGTGCCGGCGACGGATACTGTTAAAGAACGAGAAGCTTCTCCTGTGTTAGTAGCAGTAAATGGTGTAATTTTACCATTGACAAACAGGATATGATTATCCCTTTCTTCAGTGTTCGCGAACTTAACTTCAGCACTTGGTGTTACAAAAGTGATCTCCGTCCTACCATCAACCACAGAACCGCTACCAGTGACCAACTCCATTGTAGTATAATCGGCATCAAAATCATCACCTTGTTCACCCACTGTGGTCTGAATCCATGAGTCAGGGAAACGATATACGGAAGCAAAACCTTGTGGGTTAACAATTTCAGTTGTGCACAAATACGCAGCCAAGTTATCACACTTGCTTCGACTATCGGTTTGAATCTTATTTTGGCCGTTGATCACAACACATCGATAATAATCACCCCCTGCCTTAATGTAATCATTATCCATTAATTCTGTACGGAAACTGGTACCAGAACCAGTAATAACTCCCTTACCGTCACTAGTGATACCACCAGTAATTTGTGTTAGTACAGGATCAATATTACAACTAAAACCATTCTTACCAATGAAAGATTTGACCGTATTGGTCAGACGAACACCGTCATTCAATCGAATATCGTAGATGTATAAACGATAGACGCCTTTAACTGGATCATGAACAGCTCCATTATCCCACTCTAAACCGCGACAGCGACATGTGCCAATTTGATTGCCTTTAACGCCGGACGAACCAATATCAGTCATTTGGTCATAGATGGCCAATAGTCCAGCATCAGTCGAGTCAACTAATGGTGGTACACCAACGATGTTACTAACGCGAATATAGTTACCAACACTTGGTGTCAATAGCACACTTTCTTTGCTAGCAGTTTCACGCGCTTTATCGATCGAAATCCAACTCGTACCAACCTTTTCGATTTCAAACCCTCGAACATACGCTTTGCCACTTTCAAGGCCAATGGCAATTTTGTTGGGGTTGCCACTATCAAGTTTAACTGTTGCAGTTGCTTTGACTGCGTTGTCTTCACTACCTGGGCAAATACAACCATCGGTGCGACCATGACCACCTTCAAAAGTCACCTTGACGTCGTCAAACAAATATCCACTACCGTAACTATCAACTAGAACGCGAACAACCTTGCCTTCTGAAATTACAGCTGTTGCAGAGGCACCACTGCCAGAATTTGATGTGATGCTGACAAACGGCGGATCAACATAACCATTACCACCATCGATCACATCAATAGAAACAACTTTGCCTTCTGCAGGGTAAACGCCATTATTGAACTTTGGTGATGGAGTAAATTCCCATTGAACACCACCGTCTGACTGTTTACCATCTGTCCAGTTGGGCCCATCACCAACAGGACTGGTACCAGCAGTACGTGCAGTGTAACAGTTACCATGATTGCGAACAACATCACCAACCAAATATTTGGATCCAGCTTTCCACTGGCCACGATCATTACTACGATGTTCGCGCACACATGCCTTGAAAGGACGTACTGTGTAGTCGCCACTTTCATCATACGTACGTCGAGCAAGCGTTTTTTCTAACTCATTATATTCAGTTTTTGTCTGTTGTTTGATGATTCTGCCAGCCTGAATTTGACCAAGCTCAATAAACTTGTCATTGTCGACCTTACTGGCGAGATCAACCTTCGCAAGCTTCAACTCCATCTTAAAACGATGTGCGCCTGGAGCTGTATAGTTGTAGCTACCAATAGCATTATCAAGAAGCGTTTTGTCTTCTTCTGGAGTAACAATAGTTTCAAACACTTGAAGACCAATACGATAACTTGGAACATTATCATACTTGTCAAGAACCAATGTTTGTGCATCAACTAGAGCAAAATAACCATGAACATAATAAATTCCTCGCTCAATCTGCGCAACACTTGCGATCCCAATCGCATCATCTTGATCAAGAATACGAATTGATGATACTGCTAATTCTTCGAACGATTCACCAGGAGCCCATTGTGCCGTTTTACCTGTGTTAGAATCACCAGCGACGAAACGAACATACATCGTCGTTGGATCGTCACCAGACGCATTTTCAATATGAGCAACAGTTCCTTTGACCTTACTGCTGGTACCAGTTAACGTTCGACCAATCAATTGAGATGGATCACGCATTGAGGTGTCAATCTTGACATAACTGATCCCAGTATCAAACGACATCTCACCGTCTAATACACGAGCACCAGCCTTAAATTGATGGCTGCCAAATCGCTCGATTTGACCTTGAAGAATCGATTGAACTGCATGAAGCTCTCGGCTTTGCAGTGGCATCGAAGGCTTGAACAACACAGACAAGAATTTTTTGTTCTCATCATAGTCGTTAAAATATGGCTTTTGCTTCGCAACAAACATTCGTTTATATGTCCAAAAGAAAAACGGTTAATACACTACGTATTTTGTTAAAATTACTTAAAGAGCAACATGGTTGCTAACTACTAATAGCTATTATTTTTTTTAAGGGTTTATCGATGAATAAACTTGCTCTCTGTTTTGCACTCACTAGTGAGTGCAAAACAGACCATATATGAGCTCACCAAAAATCCAAATCCCACATTAACACGATGCCTCTTATTGCCTGACAAAATACCAGTTATGGAAACTGAGAATGTTGTTGTTACTAAAATTAATGGTGATGATGATTATTTGCAAGATACAGCCACATTAACGACATCCTTCATGTCAGCTGAAATAACACCCAACAATTGCATTTTTCAAGGCTTTGAACCTGAAACCAATGAATGGGTTGAAATACAATATCCTTATGGTGATAATTCTCTACAAATTTTTGGTCCAGAAACGCAACTTATATGCGATCTGAAAAACTTAAAGATTGATTTTTACAAAAAGTGTATAAGTGGATTTAACGTTAACGATACAAAAGTCAATTTAACAATTTCAGATAAAGGTGACACGAGCTTTAGTGTTTACTTTGATGATAAAATTGAGCTTCCATTTGCACTGAATGTATCACCAATCTTAAAATCGTGGAACGAAACAGTTCTTGAATATGAATGGGATATGACTGTTGCTAAAGGATTATATGTTAAAGATCTTGTTGGATCATTTGACACTTTTGGTTACGGAGATGATGGTGCACATATGGTCAATGATGGATCTTTAGTGCCAAACAAAACAGTTTTGTTACCTAACGGATCAAATTTCTCATTTAACTTCTTTTATTACCAATGTGATAATCAATACACCAATTTCACAGAATTAACCATTTCTAATCCAGTTGGACATGATTCAGATAATGGTTTCATAATATCCAGTCAACTGTATTTTGATAATCAGTTGTTAATTGAACAAGAATATGCTGATAGTGAAACGCCTACTGTGTTAGTTGACAATACTCCCCCATTGACTGATCCATTAATTAAAAATATACAACAGTATAAAGAAACGGGCATCGATGATGATTATATCAACTCTCAAATCATTCCGGAATTAATTCCTTATATTGAAGGTCAGTTGCCAGTTGAACAGCTGACTGTAATTGACGATACCCAGGAAGCCGTCATTAATCAAGGTATGCGTGTGATCTCAAGAACCGTGGATGGTGGAATTATTGTTAATCTGGGGGGGGGGAATTCAAGAGAATTCCTGCTCAACAAATCTGCAGATCAACTCTATAGCACAAGAGAGAGTTGTTCAGAAGAACGGTATACTGAGAAACGCCTTATGGAACGTATTAGCCCGGGCAGGAAGCAAATAACATTTTTATTTCCTCGATGGGACAGTATCACCAGAGATGTCAAACCTGTGTCAAACCTTAAGGACAAAAATGTCAAACAAAGCAGTAATAATTCATTGTAACGCAAAGCAGAATTCACAAATTACACAATACGTTCTAAACAAATATGGAGCGTTGTGTACAAACAAATCTGATATTGAGCAAATCATCAGATTGGCTAAAATTAGTCAAGAGTACGCAAAACGACGTCGTGCCCATATTGTGAAACGTTTTCAAGAAGAGGTTGGCATCAAAGCAGTCAATCAATACGATGCTTCGCACCAACTTACCGATGACGACAATACGCATTATATTACAGCTCAACGAGCTAAAGTTGGTGATTGTGTGATCTATAATGATCCAATCGTCAATAAGGTTCATATCTTTGAAGGATTGGGTAACAAAGCATGGAACAACGCCGCTCCAGGATCGACATTATTCAATTATGATGAAATACCTTATGATATCGAGATGTTTAAGCGAGTGATTGCACCAACAGCAAAGTATTTGAAATCGCTTGACACGTTATGATAGATGATGTACAATCAATATTCTCTCAAGGAGCTAATATGGATATTGAAAAGTATGTCGACGAACACAATCGCTTTCATTTTAATGGATACAATTTTCCAGAGCTTTATGCTTGGTCTCTAGGTCATGCTGGAGCTCGTTATGATGGTCAGTTCTGCAATCAATGTTATATCGATGACATGACTAAGAAGTGTCGACACACTATTGTACCTGGTAACATCATTGAGCATACTAAACGAGGTTTCGCGGTGATCAGGTGAACCACTACGATGCTTATAAGCATTGGTGGTTTTCTTGCTTGAATTTCATGTAAAAGGAAAGGCCGGTTTGAAACCGGCCTTTTTGTTACTCGTAAGACTCTTCGTCCTCTTGATCTTCGTCAGAGGAGTCTTCTTCCTCTTCTTCGTCCTCTTTTTCTTCTTCATCTTGTTCAGAATCTTCGAGCTCTTCATCGACGACTTTCTTAATTTCATCATAGTCGTCCATGACAACAACTCGATCGTCCTTACCAAGCTCGCTGATCTTTTCGACCATATGATGAAGCACTTCATCGTTATCTTCGATTTCTTCATGAACAAGTTCAAAAAGACGCATCAGAAGGGCGCCACTAATACAAACAATGTCCTTTGGCTTTTTATCTTCCTTTTCAGCTTCATTGAGTTGGAGCGCTTCTGTAAGGTATTGTTCAAAATCCATTTTAATTTTTCCTTTTGACTGATCTCAAAATAGGGATGAGATTAAATGTCCCACCCCTACTTATTTCACTCAGTTACTACTATTATGCAGCTGGACTGACAAGTGGTGTCTTGTTAACATCAACAGTTGAACTATCACTGTTCAACGCAATAGTGATCTTATACTTGCAAACTTCATCATTTGCTGTATCAAGACCAACTGTCATCAAGATAATGTCGTTAGAGCCATCAGCCTTAAAAGCGCAATATTGGACAGGGATCTTATAATCCTTGCCAGTGCTTGTAAAGTGAAGATAAACGACCTTATCACCAGTAATTACCTGACCAACTTGTTCAATTGTTTCACAACCAAACCAATTAGCAATTGCAGCTTCAGTGTAATTTGGTTCTGGTCTCAAAGGAATATTCACAAACACAGGAGCTTTGACAGCAGCTTCGACAATTGAATTAACTTCAGTCTTAGCAACATAATCGCCCTTAGGTTGATATCCGTTGAGCTCAGTCTTGGTAGCGTACTTCTTATCACCAGCGGTCGTATCGAGCTTACTATCAAGCAACTGACCAAGATCGGCCGTGTTTGTGTAATCACGTTTGAGAGCTTCGTCTGTAACAAAACCAGCAATCTCAGACTTCAACGCAAACGTTGCTAATTTAGCAGTAAGTCCCTCAACCTCACCTTCTTGATGAGTATGAGAAGCAGCAGCTTTACCGTTAAGCTCTTCCTTAGTAGCGAGACCAGTAATTGCTGATTTCAGTGCATACTTGCCATCAGCATCAGCAACGGCGATCTTGTCATTAAGTGCCTGTTGTAAGCCCGTCACATTTTCAATCGTGTGAACGTGAGTTGCTTGTGCAAACTTCGAAGCTTCAGAAGCTTCCATCTTGCTGTCAAGATCGCTCTTCAGAGCAACACCTTCAGTACCAGTGACACTAGTCCAAGCAACGCTATCGGCGACCTTAGCAGATTCAGCCTTACCACCAACATCGAGTTTAGCATCAAGTTTGTCTTGAAGATCGGTAATATCAGCAGCTACATGAGTGTGTGCAGCTTCAGCCTTGGCTTTAAGACCGTCAGCAAGAGCCTGTTTAGTTGCATACTCAGCAGCCAAAGCTTCAGTCGTCATGTAGCTAGCAAATTTAGCATCAACCGCTTCTACCTCAGACTTAACTGCAATTGCTTCAGTACCGGTAACGTTTGCCCAAGCAACACTATCGGCGACCTTAGCAGATTCAGCTTTACCTTTAATTGCAAGATATGCTTGATCGTGGTTATGATCATGTGTTGCAAACTTAGCAGCTTCACTAGCAGCCATCTTGGCATCAAGTGCAGCCTGAAGACCAGTGACATTATCAACAGTGTGGGTATGAACCACTGCTGCCTTACTATCAAGTAAACCATTGAGTGCTTCAGTAGTTGTATACCCAGCAAACTTATCGTCTACGGTCTTAACTTCACTCTTAAGGGCATAATCGCCAACTGCCTGTTTACCATCTAAAGCATCCTGGAGACCAGTGATGTTTTCGATAGTGTGAGTATGAACCTTATCAGCCTTGCCAGCAAACTTACCATCAACCGCTTCGATCTGTTTCGCAACTTCTGCCTTCTTAGCATATGTCGTTTCTGCAGTCTGGGCATGTTGATTCAAAGCTTCGCTTGCTGCTTGTTTAGTTTCTGTGATCTTAGCTTCAACAGCTTCGGTCGTAGCATAAGGAGTAAGGTTGATAACTGAACCGAGCTTGTCCCACTTCTTACCGTCCCAGGCAACATTCATTCCGGTGTCTTCGACGTTATACACATCACCAATGACCTGATCTTGCGTTGGAAGCTGATCTTCGGCGGCAACGCTACCCTTGAACCGATAAATGCTTGCTAACTTACCATCAACTTCGCCTTTGGTGTAGTAATCACCAAACTTGCCTGTCAATGTCGCATTAACACCTTCGAGCTCTACCTTAGTAGCAAGCAATGCAACTGCAGCTTCTCGCGCAGCCTTTTCACCCTCAACAGCGGCAGTATACTCTTGGGTAACCTTGGTTTCCAATGCTTGGTCAGCAGCACCAAACGCTTCTGTAACATCAGTCTTAACCTTAGCTACTGCAGCGTCATTAGAACCCTTATAAGCATTGAGCGCACCCTCTACTTCGGTGACCTTTGTAGTGACTTCAGTCTTGGCAGCTTCAATTGCTTTGGTATATTCGCCAGTAACCTTTTCGTCTGCAGCCTTAAACGCGTTCTTCGTTTCAGTGATTGCATCTTGGCGAGCAGAGGTTTCGTCACCAATTGATTTGGTTAATTCGGCAACCTTTGGTTCGTAAGTTTCAGTCTTGAACGTTTCAAACTTCGTGTTAAGTGTCTGACGAGCCTGAGCTTCATCAGCATCTGCCTGTTTAAGAGCGTCAACATCAGTCTTGTACTGACCAGTCTTGAATGAATCAAAATCAGCAGCTGCAAGCTTCGCATTGATCTTAACATTCAGCTGTTCTTGGAGTTGGGTATCGGCAGCAGCAAATTCACCACGAACCTTAGCAAACTCGGCGGTGTTGGCTTCACTATGAGTTGTCAAATCACCAGCGACTTTCTGAACAGCCTGTTCGCGAGCAGCCTTTTCAGCTTCGTCTGCAGCTTGGAACGCAGCAGTAACCTTAGCACATTCAGCAGTGATCGCTTCGGTGTTGGCGGTCTTGAATGTTTCAAAAGCCCGTTCATGTGTAATGAGCTTACCAGCAACATCAGCTACTGCAGCTTCACGAGCAGTCTTCTCGCCTTCAATAGCAGCTTCGCGATCCTTAACTTCTTGAGTGATCGCGGCGACGCGGGCATCAGTTTCTACTTTAATTGCTGCATCACGATCGACAACTTCTTGCGCGAACTTACCATCAACAGTTTGCTGATACTTGGTGAATACAGCGTCATGACTATCAACTTTGCCTTCTACGCGAACGATTTCGTCCTTATTAGCATCGATCTTAGGTTGAAGTTCAGACTTAGCCTGGGCAACCTTACCGTCGACGCTTTCAATAGTTGCATAAGCGGAAAGGTCAATTGGGCCACCAAGTTTGTCCCACTTTTCACCATCCCAAGCAACATTAGCGCCATCAGCATCAACGTTCCAGACGTCACCAACTACGTTTTGTTCCTTAGGCAATTCGTCTTCAGTAGCCACACTACCCTTATAACGATAAACACTAGCAACTGCACCAGCTAACTTTTCTTCAACTTCAGCCTTAGTTGCTAAAGGCGTAAGATCAGTCTTAAGCGCAAATGTTGATTTATCAGCTTGATAGATGCTCTGATCAAGCTTTTCACCCAAAGCATGCGTAACTGTATTAGTGTATGCTTCATGAGTGGTCTTGTCGAGCTTTTCAGCTAACGTCTTAGCAGTAGCTTCCACATGAGCATCGTAGACGTTCTTTTCGACCTTTGTTTCTTTTAGCTGCTTAACTGCTTCGTTGTCAGCCTTAACTGCGAGAGCTTCATTAACTTCAGTCTTAATTGCAAACGTTGCCTTGTCAGCAATATAGGTTTCTTTTTCAACCTTAGCTGCAAGTGCATCAACAAGACCTTCAGTATCAGCAATTACATGGCTGTGAATCTTTTCAGCCTTTTTGGCAAGCTCAAGATTGACATATGTCTTATCAGCTTTAACAGCTAACTTTTCATCAACAACAGCCGTTAGAGCGAAAGTACCCTTATCTTTACCATATTGTACAACAAACTGATCAAATTCAGGCTTGTTAACATAAGAACCGGCCGGTTGCTTAGCATCAAGAGCAACCTCGATTTCTTTCTTTGCTGCTTCAAAATTGGCTGTAGAAACCTTGTTATTGAGTTCAGAAACAATGACGCCTTTATCAGTCTTATATGTTTCCTTATCAACGCGCTTATTGATTTCAGCTTCAAGTGCCTTCTTATCAGCTTCGTGTTGTTCGGCGTTGACCTTAGATGCTAGTTGTTGGACGACAAAATCTTGATCTGCTTTGGTATCAAGTGCTTGTTGATTTTTGGTCTTAAACTGATCAAAAGAACCACAGTGTTCATTAAGAGCTTCAATGGTGGCTTTCTTAGACAATTCAGCATCAACAGACGTCTTGTCAGCCTTAGGAGCAACCGCATCGGCAATCTTTTGGGCAACCTGTTCAATGGTATCATAACCACTGAGATCTACAACCCCACAAAGAGCATCCCATCCACTGCCATTCCAAGCGACATTGTCACCAGCATTGATGTGATGATCAGCGTCTGGTTGAACAACGTTCCACACATCGCCAACTTGAAGATCTTCCTTAGGAAGTTCAGCATATGTTTCAACACTACCTTTGTAGTGGAAAGCACCAGTTAACTTACCGTCGATTTCAGACTTAGTGTATACACTGTTGCTTAACTGAAGAACATTACTCTTAACCTTTTGAATTTCGCCGTTAGTTTCCGTTTTAAACGCTTCAAAGGACTCGAGCGGTGTCTTTGTATTAACTTCACCACTAAGCGTTTCTACACGTTTTTTAACCGCTTCTACACCAGCTTCAACACCAGGTACCTTGTTGGCCTTAGTGATCAAATCGACAAGCTCAATTTCGTGCATTTGACCTTCAGCATCACGACGCTTGAGATCGAATCGAGATGGAGTGATCATTAGAAGGCTAGCTTCTTTACGATCGCTTGGTTTGTAGTTGGTCATCACTTGAATAAGCTGGCTACCAACATACACACCACCTTGTGAACCAGTGGGATTAGTTTCAGATGAAGAGAGCCTTACTTCATCATCTGCGGTACTCACAGCAACAGTACTATGTCGACCAGTCGTTTTTGCAGAAACAAACTTCGCATCACTTTCTTTGTGATAATCCGCGATCTTTTTATCAATTAAAGCATTAGTTGCTGTTTCTGAACCAGAGATATCATCAAGGGTAGCAACCACCTTACCATCATTGATTGTCACCTGACCATCAAGAGAGTTAAGGTTCATTGAAACTTGAGAAGAACCTAGGTCGACCTTATTCCACTTGCTTACCATTGCAACGTTAACACCTCGACCATCAGTAGTAACACCACTGATTGAATCAGCATTAGCGAGTTGAATCGTCTTACGTTCTGCAGGATCAACACCGGCGGAGAATTTCTGGAATTCAGGATAATCGCCAACTGGTTGTTTTGTGGCTAACTGTTCGTCAGCATAGGACTTGACAGATTCAATAGAAGCGTTGAGTTGTTCTTTGGCGTTATCAATTCGTACACCAAGAGAATCAATAGCGCTATTAACGGTTTCAAGTTTTCCTTCAAACTTCGTGTTCAGTTGACCAGCAGCTTCACCAACCTGCTTAACAGTAGCTACCGTTTCTGTATCGTTAATCGTGACGATACCATCTTTAGCGTTTAAGTTGGTTTCAATCTGCGCGGAACCAAAATCAGCCTTGTCCCACTTGCTGACCATTACGAGGTTAACACCAAGGCCTTTGGTGGTTACCCCAGAGATGGTATCATAGTTGGCCAACTGAATCGTTTTGCGATTTTTACCAAATTCTTGATACTTGACGGCCTTAGAATCTAAAGTTGCTAGCTTTTCAGCTGTAGCCTTTTGTTCAGCATCTACACTATCAATTGCAACTTTGTTCTTGGTAACGATATCGTTTAGAGCGTCGATCGCGTCACCGTTTTGTTCAATTGCATCAGCAACTTCTTTGATAGTGTCAAGTGTTTCAGGAGCACCATTAACAAGATCAGCAACCGCCTTATCAATTTCCTTGACGATTGTGCTACCTTCAGGAACATCGATTTTAGCAACCTTAGGAGCAAATTCGTCCAACGTTGACTTGTTAGAAGCAACGTCACTAACAATCTTGGGAATCGTTGTTGTAGTAAGATCTACGAGTTCGTTTTCGTTACTATCAACCTGACGACTCATCTTTGTCAAGTCGCTAGCGTAGAGTTTATCGCCGCGACCCCAAGACATTGATGTGTAATTGTCAGCCATTCGTGATTGATTTGTTTTCTTCATGTTTTATTTCCTATGATGTTTATTGATTATTAACCAAGGGTGATAGAACCATCTACTGGATCAAAAATCAACTGACCATCAGAAGGATCAAGACCTTGCCCAGGCTGGAATGATTCACCAGCATCACCACTAGTGCCGTCAGGACTATGGAAATTCTTAACACTGACTAACAATTCACACGTGATCATTGGATCACGTTCTTTGCGATCGACAGAACGCCAACGATACCAACCAGGCTGCTTAAGACCAACAGAACGAAGAACCTTTGTAGTTTTACGATCATTGTCAATCATTTCAAGAGTGACAGGAACCATCGCAACTTCAGAGCCTGGAGTGAGATGCTTGTTGTACATGAATTTGACAACAAAGAATAGACCTTCTTTACCTACTGAACCTTCTTCAAATGTATAGTGCATTGAAGGAGAAACAGTAGCTACCGTGAAAACGAGACCCTTATTATCAACAAGAACGTTGTCAAAATCGTTGCAAGGAATAAACATAACCTTGTCACCTTCAACGAATTGAGTAGAGGCTTTGCTGAAATCTAATGATCCATCTTCAAGAGTAGCGCGCTTGAGATCGATCACTGTGGTACGTGCGTACCAATGAGGCATACTGGCTGCAATCTCCGTTGCATTACCAATACTAGTATTCCAAATTTTCATTTATCTTTACCTTTTGTTAACAAAAGAATACGAATTATAATTTGATGGTCAAATGACAACCAAATTATCATAATACTTAAAAAGAAAGGGTGAAAATGTTTTCACCCTTTGAATTCAATACTCAGTGTCGATTATGCTACATTATGACTGAATCGTTCTTGTTCAATTTTACGAACAATTGGTACCATCTTACGCTGAAGTGCATTAATAAGAGCAGGTTTAGAATCGACAATCTTTTCGACTCGCTCACGATCACTATAACCGAGCTCGTTAAATGGTTTGTTACCAGCGAACTTGCTCTTTAACATTCGAATTGCAAGACGTCTTGCACGCTGTTGAATCTTTTCAGGAGAAGCACGTTTCATCATTGCGATCTTACGTTTTAGAGCGATCTGTGAAGCTTTGGCTCGCATTTTAATCGCTTTACGAAGACGCTGTTGAATTGAAAGTGCTTCACGAAGTTGACGTGGATCAGTGCAGTCAAGAATTTCCTGATCAATCTTACATTGACAATGTGCAAGCTCATCATCACTATAGTCGGCACAAGCACAATATTCAGGATCCTTCATAAATTGATCCTGATCACCATATTGCACATCAAGTTCACCATCATCATAATAATTAACAAAATCATCTAAAGGAACTGTAGCAAGGAACTTATCGATATCATCATAAGTGATTCCATTTTCACGATCATAATCATTATCGTCAAGATCTAAGTCGTCCCACTCAACTTCTTCATCAACATCATCACAAAGATCAGACTTTGTTAACTGAATATCAGCCCAACTCTTGAGATCTGGGGTGCCATTGTACTTTTGAGCAACGTAATCCCAGATTGGACTCGAAATTGTGCTGGTATAAAGATCACACAACTCTTCTTTAAGATCTTCCTGATTCTCAGGAAGAGTATCTTCAACAGATTTTGCCAATTTTTTGGTTTCCTTATCTTTTTCCAACTTTTCAATAGCGGCCTCAATAGTGTCCTCGGGCTGCTCTTTCGCTTTAATTCCAACTGCCTTTGCAAGCAAATCAGCTAGAGTTTGAATGTCTTTTTCTTTCATTGTAGAAAGTAGCTAGTAGTATTGTTCAATAACAATACTTAAAAATAGCGACCATTCATATAATGGCCACCAATTGCTTTTTGTTTCATATTTTTCAAAAGATCTGTAAAACCTTGATCAGGTTTCTTTCCTCGCATCTCATCAAATGAGAGTTCACAGGCCACAGGTACCTGAACAACATGAGGATTTTCTTTAAGATAATGTTCTCGTTCACTAATACCCATACGTTTTTCAAACGTACAGTTGGTGTTAATATCTTTAAATCTATACGTTGGCATATTCTAGAATATTTGCTTATGGTCATTCATGAGTATTATATCTATGAATGATTTCTTTAAATTATATTTTCTTTTTGTTTTACATCTAGGGAACGTAGTGACCTAGATGTGTTAGATCTGAACGTTAGTGAAGATCTAACAGATTAGAGAAACTTTAAAATCTTTAATTTTAACTTTTATCCTATTTTTAATTTCTCCTAATAATAATTGATTATCTAATTTTTTCAAAGAAAAGTCAACTGATTCTCCAATATTTTTCATAGGGGAAATACCCATACAAACATTTAAATGGGACCTAATACTCGTTAATCTGTCTCTTATACACATCTGACGCTGCCGACGACCTAA
>ERZ1027089.309-NODE-309-length-27395-cov-7.641075_pt1 | contig 27395 bp, 22 predicted proteins | sample MGYA00519412_ERZ1027089 | MGnify/ENA primary metagenome ERZ1027089 (study PRJEB26926, sample SAMN06164433) | human gut metagenome | biome: ENVO:00009003; feature: ENVO:2100002; material: ENVO:00002003 | host: Homo sapiens | place: USA | collected 2012 ... | reverse complement strand
TATAGAAGGATTGAATAATACTGGAAAAGATTTATAAAGAGAATGTTTTTAAAGATGTATTCAATGAATAAAATTTTCTAGAATAAAGTAACGGGCAGTTCTTACCATATGGCAAGTCCTATTATTTTTACTTGGGAGTTAAAATATGTTGCTTATAAATCGGCAGTGAGTAATAGCAAAAATAACGATTAATCAGGGTGTGGTTTATGGAAGTGCAAAATCAAATGAAATTTTTATTTGTTAGATTAGTACACTTTTTGGGCATAATATTTTTAGATAAAAAGCTTAAGGCTAATTACTCACAGGAGTATAAGAATATACTATTGATTCGTCTTGATGAAATTGGTGATGTTGTTTTAATGACGCCCTTATTACGCGAAATGCGAAGTAACTATCCTGAGGCTGATATAACATTAATAGTAAAACCACAGGTTTATAATTTGGTTGAGTTGTGCCCTTATGTGAATAAAGTTATGACTTTTGATCGTTATGAGGGGCGATTTAGTTTTATTTTTAATATAATAAAAGCATTTCGGTATGCAAAAGTGTTTTTGTGGAAAGAAAAGTATGATTTAGTAATTGTACCAAGATGGGATACTGATCATTATGGAGCGTCTTTTTTAGCTTTTTTTTCGGGTGGCATTGAAAGATTAGCATATTCAGAAACCGTAAATGTTGGTAAACAATTATTAAACAGAGGATATGATAGATTTTTTACGAAGGTATTTCATACTTCTGACATCAAACATGAAGTTTTGAGAAATTTAGATTGGATAAATTTTTTGGGCGGAAAAGTAAAAAACTATTCATTAGAGTTATGGAGTAATAAGGAAGATAGAAAAGTCTGCAACAGTTTTGGTGGAGAATCTAAAAATTGTTTTAGAATTGCTGTTGTAACAAGTGCTGGAGCAAAAAGAAAAGAATGGGACATTAATAACTTTATAGATTTGATCCAAAGAATACGCAGTAAAAAAAATGTAGAAATAGTTCTTTTGGGAGGGGGATATAATACCTATAAATTAGGTGAAATATTAAAAAAATCGTGTAAAGTAGAATATGATTTTATTGGTAAAACAACATTAAGAGAGACTGTTGAAATATTAAAAACTTGTAGTTGCTTCATTGGTTGTGATACCGGGCCTATGCATTTGGCTGCGGCATGTGGGTTATCAGGGGTTACTTTTTTTGTAAATAAAAATAGTATAGTAGAGCAGTATGGACTTGATACTGCTAAAAGGTTTGGACCGTGGAATTCACATATTGTTACGTTTGAGCCTAAGCTTATGTCATCTGGTTGTGAAAATGGATGTAAGAAAGAATTTGCTCACTGTATAAATCAGATAACAGTTGATGATGTATATGAAAAGTTAAAAAATATTTTAAATATTTGATAACAGAATGGAAAAATTGGGGTAATGGATATTATGAAAACAGCACTTATAACTGGTATTACCGGACAGGATGGTTCGTATTTGGCAGAGTTTTTATTAGAAAAGGGCTATGCAGTACACGGTATTGTGCGGCGTGCTTCTATCAGCAACACTTCCCGTATAGATCATTTGCTGGCTGAACAACAGATAACACTACATGATGGCGATCTGACTGATTCTTCCAGTCTTATCAGAATAATAAATTTGGTGAATCCGGATGAAATATATAATTTGGCAGCGCAAAGCCATGTGCAGGTATCATTTGATGTACCTGAATATTCTGGTGATGTGGATGCATTAGGTGTTCTGCGTATCTTGGAAGCGGTACGTATTTTAGGAATGACTGAAAGCTGCCGTATTTATCAGGCGTCTACCAGCGAGCTGTACGGAAAAGTAGAAGAAGTACCGCAGCGTGAAACGACGCCTTTCCATCCATATAGTCCTTATGCAGTAGCCAAACAGTATGGTTTTTGGATCACAAAAGAATATCGGGAAGCGTATGGGATGTTTGCGGTCAATGGTATCCTTTTTAATCATGAATCGGAACGCCGTGGCGAGAACTTTGTAACACGCAAAATAACTCTGGCTGTCAGCCGTATTGCCTGTGGCTTGCAGGACCATTTGGAATTGGGTAATTTGGATTCTCTGCGTGACTGGGGCTATGCTAAAGATTATGTTGAATGTATGTGGTTGATGCTCCAGCATGATATTCCCGAGGATTTCGTTATCGCCACCGGTGAGCAGCATACGGTACGGGACTTTACGGAAAAAGCCTTTAAAGAAGTAGGTATCAATATTCGTTGGGAAGGCGAAGGAATCAACGCAAAAGGATACGACATCGTAACGGGAAAAATGCTGATTTGTGTTAACGAGCAGTGGTTTAGACCAACGGATGTGGATAACCTATGGGGTGACCCGACAAAAGCAAAGAAAGTTTTAGGCTGGGATCCCCAAAAAACTTCATATGAAGAATTAATAAAAATTATGGTCAAGCATGACTATGAGTTAGCGAAGCGTGAAGCAGCAATAAAACGAGTAAGATAGGGGCTATTAAGAAAATGGATAAAAATTCCAGAATATATGTAGCCGGGCATCGCGGCATGGTAGGAAGCGCTATTGTGTGCGAGCTGGTGCGGCAGGGTTATACAAATATCATTACCAGAACACACAGCGAACTTGATCTGTGCCGCCAAACTGAAGTTGAAGACTTTTTTGCAGGTGAAAAGCCAGAATATGTGTTTTTAGCGGCTGCCAAGGTGGGCGGCATTGCAGCAAACAGCGAAGCACTGGCTGACTTTATGTACGATAATATGATTTTAGAAATGAATGTTATTAACAGCGCTTGGAAAAATGGCTGCAAAAAGCTGGAATTCTTGGGATCTTCCTGTATTTATCCGCGCCTGGCGCCACAGCCTATGTCTGAAAGCTGCCTTTTGACAGGTGAGCTGGAAAAGACCAACGAAGCCTATGCACTTGCCAAGATCAGCGGCTTAAAATATTGCGAATTTTTGAATCGTCAGTATGGCACGGATTATATCAGCGTTATGCCTACTAACTTATATGGTCCTAATGATAATTACCATCCTACTCACAGCCATGTTTTGCCGTCACTTATCCGCCGCTTCCATGAGGCTAAGGTGAGAAATTTGCCGTCTGTTACCTGCTGGGGCGATGGCAGCCCACTGCGTGAATTTTTATATGTGGATGATTTAGCAGATCTATGTGTTTTTCTGATGAATAACTATAGTGGTAATGAAACTGTCAATGCTGGTACGGGTAAGGAAATTACCATTAAAGCTTTGGCAGAACTTATAGCCAGTGTTGTTGGCTATAACGGCGCAATACATTGGGATACCAGTAAACCAAATGGAACGCCACGCAAGCTGCTGGATGTATCAAAAAGTGCTGCATTAGGCTGGCAGTATCAAACAGAGCTGGAAGAGGGGATACGTTTGGCGTATGAGGATTTTTTGCAGAATCCAATGCGAGCTGAACGTTGAGACACTGTTTCAGGATATTTTTAATTTGGTAAAGCAATGATTTTACAGAAACACAGGTATAAATTATGAATATCGTTCTACTTTCCGGCGGGAGCGGCAAAAGGCTGTGGCCGCTTTCCAATGATATACGTTCTAAGCAATTTATAAAAATATTTAAAGGTGCAGACGGAGATTATGAATCCATGCTGCAGCGTGTATACAGGCAGATACGTACAGTTGACGCTGTTGCGCCCATAACTGTTGCAACGTCTAAAACTCAGGTTTCAGCTATTTGTAATCAGTTGGGCGACAATGTCAGTATTTCTGTTGAACCGTGTCGTAGAGACACTTTTCCGGCGATAGTTTTGGCTATCTGCTATCTGCATGATGTTTTAAAGATTAGTGCCGAAGAAGCTGTTGTTATTTGCCCGGTCGATCCTTATGTTGAAAACGAATATTTTGCTGCTTTACAGGAATTAAGCAAGTTGGCAGAACAAGAAGAAACAGGGCTTGTTTTACTTGGCATCACGCCTACTTATCCCAGTGAAAAATATGGTTATATCCTTCCTGAAACAGATGCAGATGTCAGCAAAGTAAATACTTTTAAGGAAAAACCTGATGCACAGGCAGCGGCAGAATATATAAGCAATGGCGCATTATGGAACGGCGGTGTTTTTGCCTGCAAACTGAAATATGTTTTGCAAAAAGCGCATGAGCTTCTTGATTTTACAGATTACTATGACTTATATTCCAAATACGAAACCTTAGAAAAAATCAGCTTTGACTATGCAGTAGTTGAGCAGGAAAAGCAGATCAAGGTGCTGCGTTTTGCCGGAGCCTGGAAAGACCTGGGCACATGGAATACCTTAACTGAAGCCATGGAAGAGCAAGCTGTTGGTAAGGCGATAATGAACGAAAAATGTCAGAACGTACATGTTATGAATGAACTGGATGTACCGGTATTATGTATGGGCTTAAAGGATATGGTAGTAGCTGCCAGTCCTGATGGTATTCTGGTAGCCGAAAAAGCACAGTCCAGTTACATCAAGCCTTTTGTAGACGCCATAGATCAACAGGTGATGTTTGCTGAAAAATCCTGGGGCAGTTTCCGTGTTTTAGACATAGGCGAAAACAGTCTGACGATCAAAGTGACCCTAAAAGCAGGCAACAAAATGAATTACCATAGTCACGAACGCCGGGACGAAGTCTGGACGATTATCTCTGGCAATGGTCGCACCATTGTTGATGGAATGGAGGAGCAGGTAACAGCAGGTGATGTGATAACAATGCAGGCTGGCTGCAGACATACAATCATTGCAGATAGCGAACTTGAGGTAATGGAAGTGCAGCTGGGCAGGGAGATAAGTGTCCATGACAAGCAAAAATTTGAATTGGAAGAATAGCAAAACAGTTTATAAGCCCCGGCCATTTTTATTGCAGCCTGCCTGCAAAGAAGCGCTTTGGGGCGGGCAGAAGTTGAAAGAGCATTTCGGTAAAAAGGCTGATTTGGATAATATTGCTGAAAGCTGGGAGTGCTCTACGCATCCGGAGGGGCCGAGCACCATAACTACAGGTGAGCATAAGGGCATGCTGCTGACGGAAGTTTTGCAAAGATACCCGGAGTATCTTGGGACTCATCCACGCAGCAAAGGCGAACTGCCGATACTGGTCAAATTTATTGACGCCAGGCAAAAACTGTCTGTGCAGGTGCACCCGGATGATGAATATGCCAAACTTTATGAGCGTGGACAATTGGGCAAAACAGAAATGTGGTATGTGCTGGAAGCAGATAAAGACGCTGAACTTATTTACGGTTTTTACAGTGATATGGACAGTGTTGCTGTAAGGCAAAGTTTGGCAAATGGAACTATTGAGAAATATTTACAGAAAGTAAAAGTGCAGCAGGATGACGTATTTTATATTCCGGCAGGGACCGTGCATGGTATAGGAGCAGGAAACCTTATTGTAGAAGTACAGGAAAGCTCTAATCTTACCTACAGGCTATATGATTATGACCGTGTCGATAAAGCTGGGCAAAAGCGTGAGCTGCATTTGGAAAAAGCTTTGGATGTTGCTGACCTTAAGGGCAAAGCAGCACCAAGGCAGCCCCTGCGCGTGCTGCGCTATACACCAGGCTGTGCGACAGAATTTTTGTGCCGTTGTAAATATTTTCAGGTTGAACGGATGCTTCTGAATACAGAAGGAAAAAATAAACTGGCAGAATTGTATATAGGCAGCAATTCTTTTCAGGCGTTGCTTTGTCTAGACGGCGAAGGCTATATACTGACGGAGGATAAAGAAAAGTTAGCCTATAGTAAAGGTAATTGTATTTTTATTCCTGCAAATACCGGAAAACTGCAGTTATGCGGTAGGAGTCAGTTTTTGAAGATATCATGTTGATTAATTTGAATTTGTTTAAATTATGATTTTGGCAGACACCGCACTTTTCCAGTGCGGTGTTTTGCTATATAATAGAGCGGTAGTAAATATAAAAAATAAAGAGGTACTTATGCGTTTATTGATTACCGGCGGTGTCGGTTTTATTGGTAGCAATTATATAAATTGGCATTTACAGCAGTATCCGGGTGATGAAATTGTATGTTTGGACAAGCTGACCTATGCTGCTAATATGGCGGCGCTGGCAGATGTCGTTAAATTAAATAATTTCACTTTCATCCAGGGCGATATTTGTGATGAGCAATTTGTCGAAAGTTGTTTTGCGCAGTATAAGTTCGACGCAGTGATAAATTTTGCGGCAGAGAGCCATGTCGATACCTCTATCAAGTCTCCGTCTATTTTTATTAAAACTAATGTCGAAGGTACAGGTGTGTTGTTAGATGCCTGTGTTAAATTTGCAGTAGAAAAGTTCCATCAGATATCGACAGATGAAGTATATGGGGATAAACCGCTTGATTATGACTGGCGTGGGTTTACAGAAGAGTCTCCATTACAGCCTTCCAGTCCTTATGCAGCCTCAAAGGCATCAGCAGATTTGTTATGCTTGGCTTATGCCAGAACGTATAATTTAAATGTTACTGTTAGTCGCAGTAGTAATAATTACGGCAAGTGGCAACACACCGAAAAACTTTTGCCTAAAATCATATCTTTAGCAGAGCATGGTCAAAAGGTACCTGTTTATGGTTCGGGACTAAATAAACGTGACTGGTTATATGTGCTGGATCATTGTGTTGCTGTTGATAAAATCATCAGACATGGAAAAGCAGGTCATATTTATAATGTTTCGGCAGGTACCGAGATGTCTAATCTGACCTTTATAAAATTAGTACTGAAAATTTTAGCCAAAGATGAAAATGCAATTGAATTTACAGAAGACAGAGCAGGGCATGATTTAAGATATCCTATGGATTGTGAAAAAATAAAAAATGAATTGGACTGGACTCCGCAATATGCTTTTAAAGAAGCGTTGGATGAAACTGTGGCCTGGTATAGGAGTAGAATGTTGTAAAGCAGAGCATATGCTCTGCTTTTTTGGTTAAATTTTTAACAGTTAAAATTTGCCACTGCTAACCTAAAAAGGTATAATAATATAATATAGATAATTTTGAGAGGCTGCTTATATGCAGTTTCAATTTTAATATGAGGTGTATTCAGTGACTGCAAAAACTTATGCAATTTTAAATTACGGCTGCCAGATGAACGAAAGTGACGCTGAGCATTATGCTGGGCAGCTGCAGGAGCTTGGCTATAAAGCTGTTGATGATTTTCATGATGCAGATGTTGTGGTAGTAAATACCTGTTGTGTGCGTGAGAGTGCGGAAAAGCGTATTTTAGGGAAAATAGGTGAATTGAAAGGGGTCAAAGCTAATCATCCGGGGCAGATAGTTTGTGTTGCCGGGTGTATGGCACAAAAAGATGGTGAGAAGCTTATAAAAAAACATCCGCAAATCGATTTGTTGATCGGTACGGCTCATGTCAACGGGTTTAAAGAAATACTTGCTGAGTATTTGTCTGAAAAGGGCGAGCGTGTTTATAACAGTTTAGAAGTAAAAGAAAGCGAATTTGAGGGTGAGCGTATCCGTCAAAGCGGTTTTTCAGCCTGGATTCCTATTATGTATGGCTGCAATAATTTTTGTACGTATTGCATTGTTCCTTATGTACGTGGGCGTGAACGCAGCCGCAGTATAGAAAATATTGTAGACGAGGTTAGGCAGGCTGTTGCTAAGGGGTATAAAGAATTTACGCTGTTAGGGCAAAATGTAAATTCTTATGGGAAAGATTTTGGGGCGAAAGGCCAGTTTGCTAAATTACTGCGCCGTGTAAATGAAATCCCTGGAGTGGAACGGATTCGCTATATGACGAGTCATCCGCGTGATATGCACGAAGATGTTATCAAAGCAGTTGCCGAATGTGAACATATTTGCGAAAACTTTCATATCCCGTTTCAATCTGGCAGCAATAAAATTTTAAAGGCGATGAATCGCGGCTATACTCGCGAGAAATATTTGGAACTTGTTGCTATGATCAGAAATTATGTTCCAGAGGCTGCTGTTACTACGGATATCATTGTTGGTTTTCCGGGTGAAACAGAAGCTGATTTTAATGATACGCTGAATTTAGTAAAAGAAGTTGGTTTTGATGCTGCGTTCACCTTTATTTATTCCAAGCGTTCTGGAACACCGGCTGCGGCGATGGAAGAACAGGTTCCGTTAGAGATAAAAAAAGCTAGGCTGAATTTATTGATGGAAGCCCAGAATATTTCAAGCTTGCAGCGTAATGAAGCCCTGGTTGGCAAAACACTGGAAGTTTTAGCTGAAGGGCCAAGTAATAATAATAATAAAGTATGGAGCGGAAGAACGCGTACAAATAAGCTGGTTTTATGGCCAGTCGAAGGTCGTGATTTTGAGCTGGGGGATAAAGTGCAGGTGCAAATTGAAACTGCGCAGACCTGGCTTTTGAAAGGGAAGGCGGTAGAATGACAACTGCTTATACGCCGATGGTGCAGCAGTACCTTGAAGTAAAGCGTCAGCATGAGGATGAATTGCTGTTTTTCCGTTTAGGCGATTTTTATGAAATGTTTTTTGAGGATGCGCTGACGGCCTCCAGAGAATTAAATATTACTTTGACTGGGCGTGCCGGCGGTATGGAAGAAAAGATACCGATGTGTGGTGTGCCTTATCATTCTGTCGATAATTATATTGCCAAACTGATCAAAAAAGGTTACCGCATCGCAATTTGTGAGCAGGTGGAAGACCCTAAAGCGGCTAAAGGGATAGTTGAACGCAAGGTTGTTAAGATCATTACACCGGGCACTGTCTTGAGTGAACAGCTTTTAGATGATAAGCACAACAGATATTTAGTCTTTCTGCAGGAGGATGGCAATGAATTATGTCTTGCTGCTGCCGATATTTCTACCGGTGAATGCCAATGGTTCAGTGCTGCTGGTGAAGAGCGTTTAATGGCAATACAGGAACAATTGTTTCGCATTCAACCGGCAGAGTTAGTTGCGTATAGCGGTATTGTAAACTGGGAAAATTTAGCAGTTTGGATCAAAAGTAAAGTTCCAGAGTGTGCTGTTTCTGTATATCAGGAAGAAGAAGGTGCACCGCAGTATTTTGCGCAGCATTTTGGCAGTGATGATGTTGCCGATACTTTAGTACATGATACAGTAGAACATTTACTGCGTTATCTGCATGTGACCGTTAAAGCTGATTTGTCGCATATTAACAGCTTATCACGCATAGCTAAAGAGCAGTTTATGAATTTGGATGCAACAGCTGTTAGAAATTTAGAACTTATAAAGAATATGCGTGATGGTTCTAAACGAGGTACATTATTAGATGTGCTTGATTTTACCTCTACTTCCATGGGTGCTCGTAAACTCCGGAATTGGATAGAATGTCCTTTACTTGATTTATCACAGATAAGGTCAAGGCAGGAAGCGGTAGGAGAATTGCTGACAAATGTACAGATGCGCGGTAATCTGCAGGAAAAATTAAAGGCAATTTTTGATTTGGAACGTATAGTTTCACGTATCGAAGTTGGCAGTGCTAATGCGCGTGATCTGGTTTCATTGCGTTCTTCGCTGGCGGTGCTTCCAGAAATAAAAAGCTTACTAAGATATTGTAACAGTAAACTTTTGCAGCAGTTATGCGAGGATGTACATTTGCATCAGGAGCTGTTTACTACTTTGCTGGCAGCAATTGTTGATGAGCCGCCCTTTTCCGTACGTGAAGGGGGCATGATCCGTAGCGGCTTTGATTTAGAGTTAGATGAACTGCATTCAATTGCCAGTGATAACAAAACATGGATGCAGAATTTTGAACTTAAGATTAAAGAAGAAACTGGTATCAAAACCTTAAAGGTTGGTTATAATAAAGTTTTTGGTTATTATATCGAGGTATCTAAAGGCCAAAGTGCAAATGTACCGGATTATTTTGTACGTAAGCAAACACTTGTAAATGCTGAACGGTATATTGTCCCGGAATTAAAAGATTTTGAGAATAAAATTTTAAGCGCTAAAGAAAAAATCGAACAGCTTGAATATTATATTTTTACACAGCTGCGCGAAAAAATAAGGTCTCAGATTGTTCAAATGCAGGAAACTGCTCGTGCTTTGGCCAATATTGATGTTTTAGTATCGTTGGCGGAAGTAGCATTTAAATACAACTATGTGTGTCCGGAATTGAACAATCGCAGTGAAATAAAGATTTATGACGGTCGTCATCCTGTTGTAGAGCGTCTGCTGGAACGTGAGATTTTCGTTCCTAATAATACAACCCTCAATAATAATGATGAACGTATGATTATTATTACAGGACCGAATATGGCAGGTAAATCGACCTATATGCGCCAAGTTGCTCTGCTGGTCTTGATGACACAGATGGGCAGCTTTATTCCCGCACGTCAGGCAACTATTTGCCCGGTAGATAAGATTTTTACCCGTGTAGGTGCCAGTGACGATTTGGCGACTGGTCAAAGTACATTCATGGTAGAAATGAATGAAGTTGCACAGATTCTCAGATACGCAACTAAAGACAGTTTGATTATTTTGGATGAGGTTGGACGTGGTACAAGTACTTTTGACGGTATGAGTATTGCACGTGCTGTCATGGAGTTTATTCATGAGAAAATAAAAGCAAAAACATTATTTGCTACACATTATCATCAGTTGATCGCGTTGGAAGACGTGATGAACGGAGTAAAAAACTATTCTGTGGCAGTTAAAGAACGTGGTAATGATATTGTCTTTTTGCGCAGAATCGTGCCTGGCGGTACTGACCGCAGTTATGGCGTACATGTGGCAAGGCTGGCAGGACTGCCTAAAAAGGTCATTGACAGGGCCCAGGATATTCTGGAAGAATATGATAATTGTGAAACTGCCTGCAGCGTTCAGATAACACCCAGGGCAGAAAAAGAAACAGCACCTATGGGATCATTGTTTGCCAGCAGTCTGCAGCAGCAGATTTTAAAAATGGATGTTATGGCGATGACGCCAATCGAAGCCTTGAATGCTTTGTATAAATTGCAGGATGAAGCAAAAAGGGAAGGCGGTGAATTATGAACGAACAAAAAGTGCAGTTATTAGATCAAAATACAGCGAATCAGATCGCTGCCGGTGAAGTTGTTGAAAAACCTGCTTCTGTAGTAAAGGAGCTTGTAGAAAACTCTTTGGATGCAGGTGCAGATAACATCGAGGTCACTATTTTTGGCGGTGGTACAGAATATATTCGTGTTGTCGATAATGGCAGCGGTATGTCGGAAGAAAATGCAAAATTAGCAGTTTTAAGGCACGCTACAAGCAAAATCAGAGTTGCTGAAGACCTGCTGCATTTGAACACTTTAGGATTTCGCGGTGAAGCGTTGCCGAGTATTGCTTCTGTCAGTAACTTCCAGTTGCTGACACGTCCAGTTACTGAGGAGTTTGCTACTTCAATAAAAATTGAAGGCGGTAATCAGGCAGAATGTAGTGCTACTGGCGGGCACACAGGTACGACGATCATTGTTGAGAATTTATTTTTTAATGTTCCGGCCAGGCGTAAATTTTTACGTACTGTACAGACTGAAAGCCGTTATATCAGTGAATTGATCACAAAATTGGCTTTATCACGCCCTGATGTGCGGTTTAAGCTTGTCAGCAATGATAAAGAGGTTTTGAGTACGCCGGGTAACGGAGATTTAGTTGATACTGTTAAGGCACTATATGGTAAAAATGTTAGTGAGGAGCTTTTGACCGTTGATTTTGCTGACAGCGAAGTTAAGGTAAGAGGTTTTATTGGTAAACCTACTTTACTAAAAGGCACGCGTCAATGGCAGACGTTGCTGGTAAACGGACGTATCATTACTAACAGAATGATCGCCAAGGCGATTGATCATGCCTATCAGTCTCAGATTCCGAAAAGCGGTTTCCCTTTTGCTGTTTTGAATATTACCGTCGATACTGAAAGTATTGATGTTAACGTACATCCTCAGAAGAGTGAAATTAAGTTCAGCGATGACAGTACTGTTTATAAAGCGATGTATAAAGCTTTGACTGATGCACTGACAAGACCTATGAGCGCTAAACCTCAGGACCTGACATTATTGGATGATTCTGAACTGCAGGTATTCAAGTCTGCTGAAGCAGTTGTGGCAGCAACAGAACCATCGATAGTTGTTGAAACACCTAAAGTGCCTGAGACAGAGTTGCCGGCCTTAAAAACAACTGAGACAAATATCAGTACAGCAAAGGCTGAGGTTTACTCGGCTTACAAGTCACAACAGCAAAGCGTTTGGAAAGAACCTGAATACACATACAGGCCTCCAAAAACGGAGCCTGTTTATACGATCAGTGAAACTCGTGATGTTTTTGACAAGCAGGATAACATTGCTTCTAATATTATCGACTTCACTGATACCGATAGTGGTGTTGATACGATTTGGCCATTGGGACAGATTGACAGAACTTTTATTGTTGCCCAATCTGATGATTCTTTGTTTTTGGTTGACCAGCATGCCGCGCATGAGCGCATTTTATACGATAAGCTTGTTGCGTCCCATAATGATATTCCGGCCCAGCAGATGTTGATTCCTTTATATATCGATGTTACTGCCCAGGATGTAAATTTGATAGAGGAACATCGGGAAGAATTTCTGCGTTTGGGTGTCGATATTGAGGCTGCAGGCGAATCTATGCTGCGCGTTTCAAGCTTGCCTTCAGATATTAAGGCTGATGATGCCGAGGACTTTGTGCGTGAAATTACTCAAATGCTGAGTGAATTAAGAACGATTAATCCAAGTGATTTGCGTCAGAATATTTTACATATGACTGCTTGCAAAGCAGCAATTAAAGCCGGTGAGGTGCTGAATATGCGCCAAATGCGACAACTGATTATTGATCTTTGCAATACAGAGCATCCTTTTACTTGTCCTCACGGCAGACCGTGTATGGTTGAAATAAATTCTGCCGAGTTATACAAGATGTTTAAGCGAACTTAAACATGCAGAAAACGTTTAAATTTGCAGTAACAGTTGGACGCAGTGAAAATGTTGCCTTAGAAAAACTTGCGCAAACATGGGCAGCAAAATTTGGTGTAAAATATGTGGAACGTGGCAGTAGGGGGTCTTTGGTTTTTTTACTAGATCAAGAACGGGTAGAAGCACTTTTAGTAGCAACAAATAAAGGCCCGCAGGTATATACTGCTTCTGGAACTTTCTTTTTTCATCCAAGTATGGCCGTTTTGCGGGTACAGCGTTTAAAAAAGTACGAGCCTGATCACTTTAGTGCTGCATTGGCTCTTAAACCGGGAATGAGGGTACTGGATTGTACGATGGGGCTGGCAAGTGATGCTGTTGTTGCCAGTTTTATTACAGGCCGGACAGGAACTGTTTGTGCTGTTGAGGCTTCGCCGTTGTTACATTTTGTAGTCAGCGAAGGCCTGCAGAATTATCAGGCTGAAGATGTTGATTTAAACAACGCCATGCGCAGAATAGAAACGGTATATGCAGAAGCAGATGAGTATTTGTACACTTTGCCAGCCGACAGCTTTGATGTTGTTTATTTTGACCCAATGTTTCGAATACCGATAAATGCTTCTTCAAATATGGAGCCATTGAGGCCTATTTCCTGTGAGAAACCGTTAACAGAAGCGACTGTTAAGGCGGCACTTAGAGTAGCTCCTTGTGTAGTGGTTAAAGAACGCGGACAAAAATTATTGGAAGCTTTAGGGTGTACGGAAATTCTGGGCGGCCGTTATAGCCGTGTAAAATATGGTATCCGAAGGAGGTAACGGCATGAAACCGAGAGTTGCAGTCATTTTAGGTCCTACTGCAACAGGCAAAAGCCATTGCGGGATAGCCTTAGCCAAACGTCTGAATGGCGAGATAATTTCCGGTGATTCCATGCTTGTATATCAAAGAATGGATATTGGTACAGCTAAACCTTCTGCTGAAGAACTGGCGGCAGTACCGCACCATTTAATCGATATTTTGCCGCCGGATGCTGCTTTCAGCGTTGTTGATTTTAAAGAAAAAGCGGAAAAAATAATTGCTGATATCAATAGTCGTGGTAAATTACCTGTAATTGTTGGCGGTACCGGTCTTTATATCAAGGCCCTGCTTGAAAATTATGAATTTAATACTGTTGAAGAATGCAGTGAACTACGCAGTGAATTGGAAGCATTTGCTGAAGAACACGGCAACAGCGCCTTGTATGAAAAACTGCAGGAACTTGACCTGGAGACCGCTTCAAGATTACATATAAATGATCGCAGAAGAATTATCAGAGCTATTGAAGCAGCACAGAGTGGTGAAAAAATAGCTCATAGGAAGTCGGAGGAATGGCCTTATGAAACTGTTGTTTTTGGTCTGCGAATGGAACGAGAAAGTTTATATGCGCGGATCAATGCCAGAGTTGATAAAATGATGGCAGATGGTCTGGTAGAGGAAACTAAATCTTTACTCGACAATGGGCTATCATTGGATGCTCAGTCGATGCGCAGCATTGGTTACAGACAAATAGTCTGGTATCTACAAGGCCAGATGGATAAATTGGCAGCAGTTGAGAAATTGAAACAGGCGACACGTAATTTTGCTAAACGCCAATTTACCTGGTATCGTCAGATGCCGTATATTAAATGGTTTGATTTGGAAAAAGAGCCTGTGTATGAAAAGATTATTGACGAGATGCAGCAAACGCTTGTGGAAAAGTTTAAACTGCGGTAAAATTATAACAATAGATAGAAATTATTTTGGAGGGGAAAGCTATGAATAATAGTGGATCAAAGCCGGCAATGAATTTACAGGACAGTTTTTTAAATCATGTGCGTAAGGAAAACCTTGGCGTCATTATTTACCTGATTAATGGTTTCCAAATCAGAGGTCTGGTAAGAGGTTTTGATAACTTTACTGTTATTATTGAAAATGAAGGCAAACAACAGCTTGTTTATAAGCACGCTATATCGACTATTTCGCCGGCTGCTAATATTACAATTATGCAGCCAGAGAAGCGCGAACAATAATGTTTTGAAAAACAGCGCTTGAGCGTTGTTTTTCTTTTTTGAGGATGAAATATGAACGATAAATTAAATTTGTTTTTTGAATATCTGACAGTTGAATTAGGCTTAGCGTCAAATACAAGATTAGCTTATGAGCGTGATTTGCGTTTGTTTAAAGAAGCTTTAGGATTAAAGGATAATGACGCCTTGGCAACTGTATCGCGTGAGCAGGTTATTCGCTATATGACAGGTTTGAAAAATAAAGGTTTAGCCGCAGCAACGATTGCCAGAAAACTTGCTGCTATAAAATCTTTTTATCGTTTTATGACAGCAGAAGGGTATTTGGAGATTGATCCTGCGGAAGTTGTAGAAGCTGGAACAAAAGGTATCAAGCTGCCAAAAGTTTTAAATCAGGAAGAGGTTTTGAAGCTTTTGGAACAGCCTGATTTGAGAACGGATGAAGGCTATCGTGACAGAACGATGCTGGAAGTGCTTTATGCAACGGGAATGCGTGTTTCTGAATTATTGGGTTTGCCTGTCAGCGGCGTTAATCTGCAAATGAAGTATATCATCGCTTTCGGTAAAGGATCTAAAGAGCGGTTAATACCCATTGGCGGCATAGCAGTTGAATATTTGGATAAATATCTGAATGTGGTAAGGCCCAAACTGCTTCATACTAAAAATCCTAATGTAAAGAATTTATTTTTAAGTATGAGCGGAAATGAAATGACAAGGCAGAGGTTTTGGCAAATCATTCGCGGTTATGGGCATCAGGCAGGATTAAATAAGGAGCTTACACCACATATGCTGAGGCATTCCTTTGCAACACATTTACTTGACAATGGTGCTGATCTGCGGTCTGTCCAGGAGCTTTTAGGGCATTCGGATATTTCTACGACACAGATATATACGCATTTGACAAATAAACGCCTGCGCGATATTTATGAAAAAGCGCATCCGCGGGCATAGAGGAGGCTACTATGGCAAGAAGGACTAATAGAAAAAAAGGGTCAGGAGGAGGTTTTGTACTGACTTTGATTTTAGTATTATTAGCTATAGCTGTTGCTGGAGGCATTTATTATGCGGCGAGCAGAGACGGAGAAAAAGATGTGCTTGATAAAGGCTTGACTGGTTCTTCTTCGGTTGATTTGCGGGAAGAGTCCAAAGAAGCGCATAGGGCAGTCGATGATATTTTATTATCGAAGGATAACTGGCAGTTAACTGATAATGGTCGTGAAGATCAGCACGAACGTATGAAAGAAACAGGTGGAGAAGTTGTCTGGAATAAACGGCAGCTGGCTATTGGAGTTCCGCCAAGTACTGGATTAGAAGGTGCGGCAGCCTGGCTTGGCGAAAAGATTTCCGGTACGAAAATGATTGTTCTCAATCAGCGTGAGGCTACTTATAATGGTTGGGAAGCTGTACGTATGGAAATTGCTATTTCAGCTAAAGCAGGAACTGGTAAAATGAATTTTATCACCGATACGGTTTACTTTTATCATAACTTAAATCTGACTAAAGAAGATAAAGATATCAAAGAAGACGAAAGTACGAAGAAAGATGACAAAAAAAATGCTCAGAAATATCATGGAAAATTGGCTGTCATTATTGACGATTGTGGTTACGATCTGGCACCGGTGAGAAAGCTGGTCAATTTGAATGCGCCTTTCAGTTACGCTATTCTTCCCTATAAAGATTTCAGCAGTGACGCTTTGCATGTTATAAAAGGCGGCGGTCAGACTGCGATGCTGCATTTGCCTATGGAACCTATGGACAGAACAGCTATGTCTGAGGGTAAGATTACAATCTTGACTGATATGACTGCTGAACAGGTGCAGCAATTAACTCGGAAAGCGGTAGATAGTTTACCAGGTATCGAAGGTGTCAATAATCATCAGGGTTCTAAAGCAACAAGTAATGAAGCAACGATGAAAGCTGTATTGAAAGTTTTAAAACAACAAGGCTTGTTTTTTGTAGACAGCAGTACATACTCCAAATCTATAGGTGATCAGGTCGCACGCAGTATGGGTGTTCCTACTGCCCGTAACAATATATTTTTGGACAACAGTTCCGACGAAGATGACATTATTGCTAAAATATGGCAGGCTGTAGAAATGGCGGACAGAAATGGAAGCGCTATTGCCATTTGTCATGCCAGACCGCATACTGCCGCAGCGTGGAGCAAAGTTATCGACGAGGTAAATGCATCTGGTATTCAATTAGTTCCTGTAAGTAGTTTATTGAAGTAGTCGGAGGATTATACATATGTATGTTGAAGAAACGATCAGTAAATATGAAAAATATATTAACCCTGCTCAGGCGAAATTATTTCGGTTTATGGGATTGGCAAGCGTTGAAAGATATGCAGAGGGGTGGACTATAACTGACAGCGAGGGCAAACAATTCATTGATTGTCTTGGCGGCTACGGAATGTTTGCGTTAGGACATCGCAATCCTGATGTCGTAGCTGCTGTAGAAGCAGAACTGCATAAAATGCCAATGAGCGGTAAAGTGCTTTTTAACAGACCTATGGCAGACCTGGCTGAAAAACTGGCTTTAATTACTCCCGGTGCTTTGCAATACAGTTTTTTCGTTAACAGCGGTACAGAAGCTGTTGAGGGATGCCTGAAGGTTGCGCGACTGGCTACAAAAAGGAAAAAGTTTATTGCGGCAAGGAATGCGTTTCACGGAAAAACTTTTGGTTCGTTGACAGCTACTGGCAGAGATTTGTTTAGAGATCCGTTTAAACCGCTGCTGGATAATTTTACACATGTAGAATATGGGGATATAGATGATCTTGCTGAAACTATTGATGAAGAAACAGCTGCCGTTATTTTAGAGCCGATTCAAGGGGAAGGCGGCATTATCGTTCCGCCGGAAGGTTATTTTAAAGCAGTAAGAGAGTTATGTGACCAATACGGTATTTTACTGATTGCGGACGAAGTACAGACTGGTATTGGCAGAACCGGGACCTGGTTTGGGGTTGAACATGAGCAGATAACTCCGGATATCATGGCTACGGCTAAAGCGTTAGGTGGAGGGGTGATGCCGATCGGAGCTATAACCGCTACGGCTGATGCCTGGGCTGGATTAATAGAAGCACCTTTTTTACACACTTCAACTTTTGGCGGTAATCAATTAGCGTGTGCTGCTGCCAATGCTGCGCTGAATTACATTGAAAAAAATGATGTGCTGGATCGCAGTGCTGCGGCGGGGGCATACTTTAAAAAAGGGTTGGAATCAATTCAAAAAGATTATCCTTCGGTCATCGCAGAGATCCGCGGCCGCGGAATGATGATCGGAATTGAGCTTACAAAAGAAGGCGCCGGTGGAATGCTGATGTCGCTGATGATCGATAAACGAGTTATTATTGCTTATACTCTAAATAATCCTAAAGTTATTCGTATTGAACCGCCTCTGATCATGCCTACAGATGTTATTGATCAGGTTTTGACTATCTTTAGAGAAGCTGTCAGCAGTACGGCTGAAGTGATTGAAGATTTATAAAAGGAGCAGAATTATGCCTTGCGTAGAAACAAAGATTGTGATCAACGGCGATAGTAAGCCTATTTTTGAAATTATAAAAAATATGGAAGCTTACCCCTCTTTTATGCATGATCTGGTGAGTGTAGAAATTTTAGAACGCGGAGAAAATACTACTGTTTCACATTGGGTATCTAATGTTGATGGTCGTAAAATCGTCTGGACTGAACGCGATACCTTTTATCCGGAAGAAATGCGTATCACTTATTGTCAGACCGAGGGTGATTTGAAAAAAATGGAAGGGGAATGGCGACTTGTACCCGTGAGTGAAGGGACAGAAGTTTCCCTGCTGGTAGATTTTGAATTTGGTATTCCGATGATTGCCGGGCTGTTAAATCCTATTTTAAAGAAAAAAGTTCGTGAAAACAGTGAAAATATGTTGACAGCTGTTAAAGCGCAAATTGAAAAATAGTGCAGTAATTGGTATAATATGCTATAAGACTTACGCAGGTCTTATAGATAATGTTCGATAGTTTTTATTTTGAGGAGGAACAAAAAAGTATGAGAACAGCTTTTTTAATGACGGCTCTTACTGTGTTATTGGTACTGGTCGGAGATTATTTCGGCGGTGCCCGCGGTATGATGATGATGCTTATCATCTCCCTCGCCATGAATCTATTTTCGTACTGGAACAGCGATAAACTGGTTTTGGCACAGTATAATGCCAAACAGGTTGATGAAAAAAGTGCGCCTGCTTTATATAAAATGGTGCAGCGTTTGGCGGAAAGAGGCAATTTGCCGATGCCTAAAGTATATATTATTGACAGCCCTGTGCCGAATGCATTTGCAACCGGCCGTAACCCTGAAAATGCTGCGGTTGCAGTAACTACCGCTTTGGCCAATGCCTTAGATAAAGATGAGATTGAAGGCGTTTTGGCACATGAATTGAGTCATGTCAAACATGGTGATATTTTAATCGGTACAATAGCTGCATCTATGGCAGGTATTATTACGACGCTATCTCACTGGGGGATGTTCTTTGGTGGTGGCGACAGAGACCGCAATAGCAGCAGCAGTGCTATTGTTGGTTTGGCTATGATGATACTGGCGCCTTTGGCTGCAGGTATTATTCAGATGGCTGTTTCGCGTTCGAGGGAATATATGGCTGATAAATCCGGTGGTGAGTTAAGCGGTAATCCGGATGCTTTGGCTGACGCTTTGCTGAAAATAGAATCGTATGCAAAAAACAGAACGATGCCGGGAGCTACTGAAAATACTGCTCATATGTTTATCATTTGCCCCTTTAGCGCAAAAGATATGCAGCAGTTATTCAGTACACATCCCAGCACCGCAGACCGTGTGGCACGGTTACGCGCGCAGGCCAAAGCTATGCGCAGCAGTGGAGGTGCGAAATAATTGGATAAAAAATTAACTTGGTTAAAACAGCTTTCTGAAACCTGCGGTGTTTCAGGATTTGAAACACCAATTAAAAATTTGCTTCAAAAGCGGCTGCAGGGCAAAGCCAAAGTATCTTATGATAAATTAGGCAGCGCTGTTTTTACTAATGAAGGTCAAGGCAAGGACTTGCCAAAAATTATGCTTGCCAGCCATATGGATGAAATTGGTTTTATGGTTAAGCATATAACAAAAGAAGGTTTTTTAAAATTTACTTGTTTAGGTGGCTGGTGGGAGCAGGTTATGCTGAGCCAGCGCGTTACTGTACACGGCAGCAAGGGTGATCTTGTTGGCGTTATCGGCAGTAAACCTCCACATATACTGACACCGGAAGAACGAACAAAAGTGGTTGCCAAGCGCGATATGTATATTGATATTGGAGCTGCCGACGAAGACATGGCTCGCAATTTAGGAGTTTTCGAAGGCTGTCCAGTGACGCCATATGCTGAATTTGCAGTTATGGGCGATGGTAAAACTCTGCTTGGTAAAGCCTGGGATAATCGCATCGGCTGTGCAGTCATGGCAGACGTTATGGAAAATATCGGCACAAAGCATCCTAATACTGTATATGGTGTAGCGACAGTACAGGAAGAGGTCGGGTTACGTGGTGCTCAAACAAGCGTTAATCTGCTGAGCCCTGATGTTGCTTTCGTTATTGATACATGTGTGTCTGGTGGTACGCCAGGTGTAAGTGATGATGTAGCTCCTGCGAAATTGGGAAAGGGTATTGCTATAACAATTTTTGATGCTGGTATGATTCCCAATACAGCATTACGTGATTTTGCAAAAGAAGTTGCTGAAGAATTGAAGCTGCCAACACAGATCAGTATTTCAGAGGGCGGTGCTACTGATGGCGGTCGTATACATTTACACGATGCCGGTGTTTTGACATTAACATTCAGTATCCCTACCCGTTATATACATAGTCATCAATCCATTATTCATATGGATGATTATCAAGGTGCTGTTCAGCTGATCACAGCAATGATCGAGAAACTGGATAAGAAAAAGTATCAGCAGCTTTTAAAAGGCTAAAATCGTTTTGCGATTTAGTATAAATTAAAATAGTCTAGATAGGAGAGATTCCAATGCAACAAACACTCGTACTCGTAAAACCCGATGGTGTCAAAAAAAATCTGATTGGTGAAATCATCGCTCGTTTTGAACGCCGCGGCTTGAAAGTTTCGGCTTTAAAATTAGTAAAAATCACTGAAGAACAAGCTAAATATCATTATGCTGAACATGAAGGCAAACCTTTCTTTGGTGAATTGGTTGAATTTATTACTTCCGGCCCTGTTGCAGCAATGGTTATTTCCGGTGAGAATGCAATTAAAGCGGTTCGTGGCCAGATGGGTGCTACTAATCCGTTAGATTCTGTTCCTGGTTCTATCCGCGGCGATTACGCGCTGACTATCGGCGAAAATATCGTTCATGGCAGTGACAGTGAAGAATCCGCTGCACGCGAAATCAAAAATTTCTTTAAAGCTGAAGAAATTTATTAATTTAAAATTTTCCGGAAGGATGGTGACAAAATGAAAGCAGCAGTATATACCAGAACTGGTGACAAAGGCACTACCGGACTTTATACAGGCGAACGTGTACCAAAACAAAGCATGAGAGTTGAAGCTTACGGTACAGTTGATGAGATCAGTTCGGCGCTTGGCCTGGCAAGAGCTACAGTCAGACGCGAAGATGTCAGGGAAACGATTTACAAAGTTCAGCAGCTTCTGATGTCACTGATGGCTGATATAGCAAGCTTGAATTTGCCTGAGCCTTATATCAAAGAAGAGCATGTGAAAATGTTTGAAGAAACTATCGATAAATTCGATAATATGCTCCAGCCTTTGAGTCATTTTATCATCCCCGGAGGCACCCCCGGATCAGCTGCTTTGGACATCGCGCGTACAACTACTCGTCGTGCCGAGCGCTGTCTGCTCCGCTTATCTGAAACAGAAGAAGTCAATCAGCAGGTTCTTATCTGTTTGAACAGACTTTCTGATTTATGTTTCATTTTATCAAGAGTTGAAGTAGAAGTAGAAGCTTAAAACAAAATGACCATAGGTTCGGTAAGAACTGTATGGTCATTTTCTTTTGGGTTAAATTACTTTAAAAACGTTTTGAAGTAGTTAAAAATGTAGTATTTTTTATACGAAAGATATATACTTACTATAATTATATTGAAAGATAATGGGAGATTACTATGAATTTTTACCTGTTGTCGATAATTGCTTTTGGTGTGTTTGTAGCAATTCTCTATCTTAAGTCTTCTGAACATCAAAGAATGTTGTATTCGCAGAAATATGTACGTGATAAAGTAAGCGGTACACTGGGCTTTGATAAGTTTAAAGAAAAAGCGGATGAAATGCTGCAGCGCAAAAAAGAGCTTTTGGCGCTAATACATTTAGATATTGACCCTTACCATGATATCGTTGATATTTATGGGCGTGAGACAGCAGATAATGTTTTACGCATTTTGGGAACAGAGCTTAACCGACGTGTTGTGAAGGGATATCTTACAACAAGGCAGGCCGGAGATAAGTTCTTTTGCCTTGTTCCTTTTACAGATGAAGAAACGCATAATAATTGGTTTGACGGATTATCTGATATGGTAGAAAGCGAAGTCAAGCGTATTTGCAATGTCAGCATAAAACTGCGCGGAGATCTTTATGTATGTCGAGCCGAAGACTCGCTGGAAGATGCAATGGTAAAAACTGTTGCTCAGCTCAACAAAAAAGTTTTTCACAAATGCTGCCGCAGTTTCTTTATAATCAATGATTTTGAATTCACAACTGGTTATAATTCTCTTTCTGAAGAAGTTTGCAGTGCTCTTAATAATAAAGAGTTCACTGTTTATTTTCAGCCGCAATACAATATCTATACTAATGAGATAGTTGGTGCGGAAGCTTTGCTGCGCTGGGAGCATCCTACTCGCGGGATAATTCTTCCAGAAGTTTTGATTCCTATCCTTGAAGATAATAACCAGTTATCTAAATTTGAAAATTTTGTTTTTGAAGAAGTCTGCCATTTTTTAGCATTACGCCTTGCCTTGGGGTTACAGGTTTTCCCAATCTCCTGTAATTTTTCATTTGAACATTTTAAAGATGAAAATTTTATTGACTCTTTAAAAGAAGCTGCCGATAAGCATAATGTTCCTCACAAGCTTTTGGTAGTTGAGCTTGCTGAAAGATTATTGGCTGATGATGTGAATTTTGCTGGGATGCAGGTCGACGAGCTGAAAAATCAGGGATTTAAGATTGCTGTTGATAATTTTGGCGCCGGGTATTTGTCTCTGCGTATTTTAAGTGATATCAGCGTTGATATTTTAAAAATAGATAAAAGAATGCTTGCCGCCTGTGATAATGATAAAGATATCAAAATCATCAAAGGAATGGCAGCTATTGCAAAAGAATTGGATATCACAATGATTTGTGAAGGTGTGGAAACTGAGGCACAGGTTGCGATAATGAAAAGTGTTTCCTGCAATATAGCTCAGGGATTCTATTATTGCCAGCCGTTGAGAAGGCCGCAGTTTGAAAATCTGCTTAATTTAAGTAAGATTGAAATCGTTAATGCTGAACGTCGCAGCATCAACGGTTACGGACGTACTGTAAAATTACCGTCATACAGAGATTTGGGCGATTTATTCCCGCAGATGTATGATTTTGCAATTGAATTGAATCTAAAAGATGGACGCTATTCGAGAATGGCTTTTAATCCTACAGGGAATGTTTTTATTCCGTATACAGGTGATTATAAAAATGATTACAAGCATATCGTTCAGGAATTGCTTTATCCTGAAGATATTGAAAAGTTTACTGCTCAGCTTGATTTTGACGTTTTATCTGCAAATTACAATAATACTCCTGATTATTCTGGCTGCGAATGTCGTTTCGTTGGAGCGGATGGTGTAGCTCAGTGGTATGAAATCAGGGTGTATTACTGGTTTGGACGCAGTCGTGTATTGATTACCGTAAGAAATGTTAATGACGCCCATGATTATTTAGATGAAGAATATGAAAAAATGCTTTGCAGGTCAGCAGGACTTTGCAAAAGAATGTAGAATATATAGTATTGGAAAAAATCAACAGGTGTGCCGATTGAGGTCGGCGCTTAATAGGGAAGACCGGTGTAAATCCGGCGCAGTCCCGCTACTGTAAAGGGAAGTTCACTGCAATATGCCACTGGGAAACTGGGAAGGCGCAGCTGAATGTTGAACCTGAGCCAGGAGACCTGCCTGTTACGGGTATCTTACACCTACGGGAGATAGGTGGATACTTGCATAGGTTGTTTATTTATGCCCTCTCTCGAGAGGGTATTTTTATTTTGAAGGGAGGCTTAAGGATGTGTAAAGAAATGATTTTAGTAACTGGCGGTGCACGCAGCGGCAAAAGTGAATTCGCAGAGCGTTTTGTTTTGCATTATGGATCTAAATGCGCTTATATAGCTACGGCTGAAATCTTTGACGACGAGATGGCTGAACGTGTTCGGCTACATCAGGAACGTCGTTCTCCCCAAAGATGGAATAATTATGAAGCACCTTATGCTGCCGAGCAGGTGATGGCTGAGGCAGGTAAGGAAGCGGATGCAATTTTGTTTGACTGTCTTACTTTGTATATGAGTAATTTGATGTATGGCAAGGTTGCAATTGCAGGAACTTTTGAAGAAAAGGTAACATTTGTCAAAGGTGAAATTGTAAAATTACTGGAAGCCGCCAGAAAAACAGAAAAACTGGTAGTATTTGTTACTAATGAAGTTGGCGGTGGTATCGTACCGGATAATGTTATGGCACGTGAGTACAGAGATCTTGCCGGATGGATAAACCAGCAGGTTGCCGATGTATGTGACAGGGTCTTTTATTGTGTCGCCGGCCAAGCTGTTGATCTAAAGAAAATGGCATTTAGTTTTGATGATGAAGGAGCAGAGCAATGGAAAAAATAATGATTCCACCGTTGGATAGCAACGCTGCGGAAGTAATAAAAAATAACTGGGCTAAAATGGATAAGCCGCTGCATAGTTTAGGTAAGCTGGAGGAAATGGTTGAAAAATATGCTGCCATGACTGGGACGGCATTGCCTGATAAAATCAAAAGTGCAATGCTGTTAATGTGCGGCGATCATGGAATTGCCAAATATGGCGTAAGCGCATATCCGCAGGAAGTAACTATGCAGATGATAAACGGTTACATGAGGGAAACTGCCGGCGCTAACGTTATGGCACGTCATGCCGGTGCCGATGTTTTTGTGATCGATGCAGGTACGGCTTTTGACTTGAGTGCAATGCCTAAAGTTCATCAGGAGAAGGTTGCCTGGGGTACAGAAGATTTTACACAGGGACCGGCCATGACAGTGGAGCAGGCCGAAAAAGCATTGAAAGTTGGTATGAAGGTTGCAGACGAATGCATTGATAAAGGTTATAACTTATTAGTAACAGCAGAAATGGGAATCGGGAATACTACATCGACCGCAGCAATCGTTTCTGCATTTCTGGGGTTGCCGCCCGATCTTACAGTAGGAAGGGGAACTGGTATCAACGATGAACGGATGGCGATAAAAAGAAAGGTCGTCGCTGATGGTCTGGCTAAAAATCAACCACGTTTGGGCGATGCCATGGACATCCTCTGTAAGGTTGGCGGTTATGACCATGCCGGGTTGGCGGGGATGATTTTAGCTGGCGCCAGACGCCGTATTCCTACAATGGTAGACGGTGTAAATGCGACTGCCGCTGCTTTGCTTGCATACGGACTTGAACCAGCCTGTGCTGATTATATGCTTTGTTCACATCTTTCTGCTGAAATATCACATGCAAAGATGCTGGAGGTTTTGCGACTTACGCCGATAGTTGACGCGGGTATGCGTCTTGGCGAAGGTACAGGAGCATCTTTGGCGATTGTTATTTTACAGATGGCGATCAATACCTATAAAGAACTGTATAAGCGTGGTGGCATGCATGCGTGATTTTATCACTTGCCTGGAATTTTTGACGCGAGTGCGTTTTTCAAAACGGACAGATTGGCGTGACGAAGATTTTTCGCGCAGTGTGCCGTATTTTCCCCTGGTAGGTTTGGTTATCGGATTCCTTTTGGCGGCCATAAACTATAGCCTGTTTTATATCGAAACGCCGATTTTTTTACGGGTAACGCTTTTGCTGCTGGCCGAGATCATTATTACCGGCGGGTTGATGTACGATGGTTTTATGGATACTGCTGACGGCGTTTTTTCTGCCCGCAGCCGCGAGAGAATGCTGGAAATAATGAAAGACAGCCATGTTGGTTCTAATGCTGTATTGGCAATAATTATTTTGCTGCTGCTCAAAATAGCTGCCTATCTTGAACTTAGCGGTGAAACACTGACCTGGGTTTTACTGACGATGTCCGTTGCGACACGAACTTTTATGGTAGTTTTTATTGTCAATTTTCCCTATGCGCGTAAAGAAGGAATAGGGCATATGTTTACCAAGTATGCCAAACCATTTTATACGTATATTGCTTTTGCAGTATGCGCAGGTATTATTGCGGCCTGTGGTTTACAATATCTGGCGGTGGCAGGAATATGTTTTACTGTCACTTTGATAATAGCGCAATATTTAAAAACACAGTTAGGCGGACTTACCGGTGATACATATGGTGCACTGACTGAATGCGGCAATGTGATTTACTTACTGACAGCAGTATTCTTACTAAGATAAGGAAGGTTTAAAGATGGATATAAATAATATTATTGAACAAATAAAACCAATCGATCGTCAAAAAGTAGAGGAAGCACAAAACAGATTTGACAATCTTATCAAACCGGTCGGTTCACTTGCAAAACTGGAAGCTATGGTTTCGCGTTACGCCGGTATTGTCGGCAGTGCTGATAAAAAATCTGTTCAATATCCTAAAAAAGCTTTGTTTTTGTGGAGTGCTGACACAGATTCTGTTGCTAAAGCGATGCAGGAGGAGCTGCCTGTTGTTTTGCTGGCACGAGAAGCTAAAGCAGAGGTTTACCCATTGCTGGTCACATCTTGTAATCTTGAGGAAGCGCTTGAAGAAGGCGCTATTCTGACAAAAGAATATATTGTCAGTGATAAACTGCAAATGCTGGCCTTGGGAAGTCTGGAAAAATATACTCTTACAGAACAAACAGAAGCATTTTTACAGCTGGAAGGAATTGAATTTCTGCAAAAGCTTAACGATCCGGTAATAACCGCTATGACTGGTGCTGTTTTACAGGCTGCTGCCTGCAAGGTACCTGTAATGCTGGATGGTATCGCTACATGCCTGGCTGCTGTCGGAGCCTGCAAATTAGCTCCGGTAGTTCTTGAATATTGTATGGCAGGGCATGTGTCGGCAGAACCGGGTATGGAAAAATTATTGAATCGGCTGGAGCTATCGGCACCGCTAAAGTTGGATATTAACAGTGGGGCGGGAGAAGGCGCAGTTTTAGCTTTTACCTTGTTTGATGCAGGCATTAAGGCGTATAATGAAATGGAAACATTTGCTGAAGCAGGAGTACATGCTGAAGTGGAAGAATTTGCGCATTCAGTACAGGTAAAAGGTAAATAATAAGGAGGCAATATGGGCAAGATATATCCTGTCTCTTATACACATCTGACGCTGCCGACGACTTAATAGGTGT
>ERZ1027089.285-NODE-285-length-28297-cov-10.911019_pt1 | contig 28297 bp, 21 predicted proteins | sample MGYA00519412_ERZ1027089 | MGnify/ENA primary metagenome ERZ1027089 (study PRJEB26926, sample SAMN06164433) | human gut metagenome | biome: ENVO:00009003; feature: ENVO:2100002; material: ENVO:00002003 | host: Homo sapiens | place: USA | collected 2012 ... | reverse complement strand
AAGAATGATCCAAGAAAGGGTGCCAGATAAGCAGGCATCCTTTTTCTATAAATTTTTTTATTAAAAAGTTTACAAAATTTTACGATAATGTTCAAAAATATACAATTTATCAAAAGTGATGTAGACAAACAATAAAAAGATGGGTAATATGTATATGTAATCAGCCAGATGAACGAAAAGTATGTACAACATGCTACATATTTAAAGCAAGAAATATAAAATAAGGAGGAATGTTGCCGATGAAACAGTTCAGCTATATCATTAAGGATGAGATCGGTCTGCATGCACGTCCTGCGGGACTGCTCGCCAAGGAAGCGAAAAAGTATCAGAGTACAGTGACACTTTCCTGTAAGGGGAAATCAGCTGCAGCAAGCAAGCTGATGGCGATCATGGGAATGGGCGTGAAGCACGGAGACAACGTGGAAGTCACGATAGAAGGAGCGGATGAAGATACCGCCGCCGCAGAGCTTCAGAAGTTTTTCCGTGAGAACCTCTAGGAGAAGACCTGCACGACAGAGTTTGGAAGGTAGAAAATGGAAAAATATATTGGAAAATCCGTATATAAGGGAACAGCGATCGGACCTGTCAGTGTTTTGAAGAAAAAGGACAGTCTCGTTAAGAGGATCCATATCGATAACACAGAGGAAGAACTGAAACGGCTGGATGCGGCTAAGGAACGTACGATGACGCAGCTGGGGCAGTTATACGAGAAGGCTCTGCAGGAGGTCGGAGAAGTCAATGCAGCCATTTTCGAGGTGCATCAGATGATGCTCGAGGATGATGATTATCAGGATGCCATTCACAGCATGATTCAGAACGAAGAAGTGAATGCAGAGTATGCGGTGGCAGTGACCGGTGATAATTTTGCAGAGATGTTCGCCAACATGGATGATGAATATATGCAGGCCCGCTCTGCGGATGTCAGGGATATCTCCAACCGGCTCGTCCGCAATCTGTCCGGGGAGGAGCAGATTGACTGGAGTACCATGGAGCCATCCATCATTGTGGCAGATGATCTGACTCCCAGTGAGACGGTACAGATGGATAAGAGTAAGATCCTGGCCTTTGTCACAGTACATGGCTCAACGAATTCCCATACTGCGATCCTTGCACGTATGATGAATATTCCGGCACTGATAGGGGTACCGTTGGAACTGGAGAAAATCCATAACGGGACCAGGGCTATTGTGGACGGCAGGGAAGCGGTATTTTACCTGGATCCTGAGGAAGAGCAGATCCGGCAGGCAGAAGCGGCACAGCAGACGGAACAGAGACTAAGAAGCCTGCTGGCAGAATACAAGGGACGGGAATCCGTGACAAAGAGCGGACGCAAGGTCAATGTATATGCAAATATCGGCAGCGTATCGGATGTGGCATATGTACTGGAGAATGATGCGGAGGGTATCGGCCTGTTCCGCAGTGAATTCTTATATCTCGGAAGGGACTCTCTTCCGGATGAGACAGAACAGTTCAATGCTTACCGTCAGGTGCTGCAGATGATGGCAGGGAAAAAGGTCATCATCCGTACCCTTGATATCGGCGCAGACAAAAATGTAGATTACCTCGGACTGGGCAAGGAAGATAATCCTGCCATGGGATACCGTGCGATCCGGATCTGTCTGGAGCAGCCGGAGATCTTCAAGACACAGCTGAGAGCACTTCTCAGGGCGGCAAAATACGGAACATTGGCTATTATGTATCCGATGATCATTTCCGTGGAGGAAGTGCTGGATATTCAGAAAATCGTGGCTGAGGTGGCTAAGGAGCTGGAGGAAGAAAAGCTTCCTTACGCAATTCCGGAACAGGGAATTATGATCGAGACTCCTGCGGCTGTCATGATGAGTGAGGAGCTGGCGGAGCATGTTGATTTCTTCAGTATCGGCACGAATGATCTGACACAGTATACTCTGGCTATCGACAGGCAGAACAACAGACTGGACAGATTCTATAATCCACATCATGAGGCAGTCCTGCGTATGATACAGATGACTGTTGACGGAGCACATAAGCATGGGAAATGGGTCGGCATCTGCGGAGAGTTGGGAGCGGATACGACACTGACCACACGATTTGTGCAGATGGGAATTGATGAACTCAGTGTGGCACCGTCCATGGTGCTGAATGTCCGTAGTAAAATATGCGAAATGGAGTGAGAGATTCATGAGAATATACAAAGCGAAAGATTATGCAGATATGAGCAGAAAGGCTGCAAATATCGTATCGGCACAGGTTATTATGAAACCGAACTGTGTTCTCGGACTGGCTACGGGATCCACTCCCATCGGCCTGTATAAACAGCTGGTGGAATGGTTCCGCAAGGGAGACCTGGACTTTTCTGAGGTTATGACGGTGAACCTGGATGAATATAAGGGGCTGAGCCGGGAAAACGATCAGAGTTATTATTATTTTATGCACCAGAATCTGTTTGACCATGTGAATATCCCGGTGGAAAATACACATCTGCCAAACGGAATGGAACCGGATTCGGAGAAAGAATGCCGTAGATATACGGAACTGATCCAGTCACTGGGCGGCGTGGACCTGCAGCTTTTGGGAATTGGACATAACGGGCACATCGGCTTCAACGAACCGGGAGAGAGTTTTGACAAGCAGGTACATTGCGTGAACCTGACAGAGTCTACGATCGAAGCCAACAAGAGATTCTTCGCATCGGCGGAGGATGTTCCGAAGCAGGCATACACCATGGGGATCAAGACCATTATGCAGGCGAAGAAAATATTGATCGTAGCCAGCGGCGAAGACAAGGCGGAGATCGTACAGAAAGCTTTCTTCGGACCCATCACACCGCAGGTGCCGGCATCGGTATTACAGCTTCATAATGATGTGACACTGGTGGCAGACGAAGCAGCGCTCAGTAAGCTTTCTGAATAAGAAGGGGGAAGCTGATAGGTCATGAGAATCAGAAATGCAAATATATATACAGAAGAGCATCGGTTTGTCAGAGGGGATGCAGCCGTGGAGAACGGCAGGTTCGTAAGCTGCACCGGGGATCTGGCAGGTGAGGAAGCTGTTGTGGATGCGGAAGGCATGTATCTGATACCGGGACTGGTGGATATTCATTTCCATGGTTGTAAGGGCGCAGATATGTGTGACGGTACGAAGGAAGCACTGGATGTCATCACATCATATGAAGCATCTGTCGGTGTGACAAGTGTCTGCCCGGCTACCATGACGATCCCTAAGGATGAACTGCTGGAGGTCATGAAAAATGCCGGCAGCTATGAGTATTCCGGTGGATCCCACCTGGTGGGCATTAATATGGAAGGACCTTTTATCAGTCCGGCGAAAAAGGGTGCTCAGGCTGCAGAAAATATCATGCACTGCGATTATGAATATTTCAGCAGGCTGCAGAAAGCGGCGAACGGGCTGATCAAGCTGGTAGATATCGCACCGGAGGAGCCGGGAGCGATGGAATTTATCGACAGAGCCAAAGGAGAAGTGGTCATTTCACTGGCGCATACAGCTTCCGGTTATGATACAGCAAGGGAAGCCATTGAACGTGGAGCATCTCATGCGACACATTTGTATAATGCAATGCCGCCGCTGAACCACAGGGAGCCCGGCGTGATTGGAGCAGTGAGAGATTCAGAGAAATGTCATCCGGAGCTGATCTGTGATGGTGTACACATTCATCCGTCAGTGATCCGTGCAACGTTTGCGATGTTTGGCGCTGACCGCATGATCCTGATCAGTGACAGTATGCGTGCAACGGGACTGGAGGATGGTGAATATACGCTGGGAGGACAGCCGGTTACTGTCAGAGGCAATCTGGCTACCCTGCATGACGGCACGATCGCCGGATCTGCGACGAATCTGATGGATTGTATGCGATTTGTGGTAAAAACAGTCGGTCTCCCGTTAGAGACGGTAGTGATGTGTGCCACGGAGAATCCGGCAAAGGAGATCGGCATTTTCAATGAAGTGGGCAGTATATCCGTTGGTAAGAGGGCAGATTTCGTACTCCTGGATCAGGAACTGAACATTGCAGCGGTATATATCGACGGAAAGGAGTTCACATGTTAGATTTTTTGAAAGGTAAGCGAAAAGGGAATTGTATCGGATCTCCCTGTAAGGGGAAGGCAGTTGCTCTTACGGAGGTGCCGGATCCTACATTTTCCGAGAAGATACTTGGAGACGGATTTGCAGTGATCCCCTCTGAGGGGAAAATATATGCTCCCGCAGACGGAGAGGTGACCGTGGTATTTGATACGCTCCATGCGATCACCATGACAACGGATCAGGGAGCGGAGCTTCTGATCCACATCGGACTGGACACCGTGACACTCAAGGGAGCCCCCTTCACGGCACATGTTGCTGCCGGAGACCATGTCAAAAAGGGCGATCTTCTGCTGGATGCGGATCTGGAGAAGATTCAGGAAGCCGGACTGCATATCATCACTCCGGTACTGGTCTGCAATACTGATGAATATAACAAGATCAGTATTCTGAAAGAGGGAGAGGTATCTCCCGGCGAGGACGTGCTCCAGATCTCTTAAGAGCGGTACGTCCGTATCAACTAATGAAACTGACCGGAACTGTTCCGGTTTAGTATAATGTAAAGGAGGAGAAATGTATGAAGTTTCTTCAAAAACTGGGTAAAGCGTTAATGCTTCCCGTAGCGGTTCTGCCGATCTGCGGTATCCTCATGGGTATTGGTTACTGGTTGTGCCCGGCAACAATGCAGGGTGGTGCGATCGAGGGTGTAAGAAATCTGATCGGTCTGTTCCTCGTAAAAGCTGGTGGTGCTCTGATCGACAACATGGCGATCCTGTTTGCAATCGGTGTAGGTGTCGGTATGTCAGAGAAAAATGACGGTACCGGAGCCATTGCAGCTCTGGCTTCCTGGCTGATGCTCACAACACTTCTGTCTACCGGATTTGTTACGACCATTATGCCCTCTATCGCTGAGGATGCTACCAAGACACTGGCATTCGATAAGATTGCGAATCCCTTTATCGGTATTATTGCCGGTATCATCGGTTCCATGTGCTACAACAAGTTCAAGGATACCAAGCTTCCCGACTGGCTGTCCTTCTTCAGTGGTAAGCGCTGCGTAGCTATCGTAGCAGGTGTGGTATCTATTCTGGCATCTGTTGTACTGCTGTTCGTATGGCCTTTACTGTTCGGCGGTCTGGTAGCTCTCGGTGAAGCTATCGTAAGTCTGGATGTAGTCGGTGCCGGCATTTATGCTTTCCTGAACCGTCTGCTGATCCCTACCGGATTACATCACGCACTGAACAACGTATTCTGGTTCGATACCATCGGACTGGGAGATCTGCAGCACTTCTGGAAAGGTGAGACAAGCGCTGATGTATCCTGGAGCCTTGGAATGTATATGTCCGGCTTCTTCCCTTGTATGATGTTCGGTGTCCCCGGTGCGGCTCTGGCAATGGTAAAATGTGCAAAGCCCGCCAAGAAAAAGGCAGCGATCGGTCTGGTAGCTTCCGCAGCAATCTGTTCCTTCATCTGCGGCGTTACCGAGCCCTTTGAGTTTGCATTCATGTTCTTAGCTCCCGGACTGTATGTGATCTACGCAGCACTGTACGGCATCTTCACCATGATCACTGTTGCTCTTGGCTTCCGTGCAGGCTTCAGCTTCTCCGCAGGTGCGATGGATCTGCTGTTCTCATCCCGCCTGCCTGCAGCGGCTAGAATCTGGCTGATCATCCCTCTGGGTATCGCAGCATTTGTTGTATTCTACTTCGTATTCCTCTTCGCTATCAAGAAATGGGATCTGAAGACCCCCGGTAGAGAAGATGATGATGTAGAAGCAGAGAAGAAGATCGAGCTGGCAAATGATGATTTCGCAGCAATCGCAGCAACCATTCTGGAAGGCTGCGGCGGCAAGGACAACATTGCAAGCATTGACAACTGCATCACAAGACTGAGACTGGAAGTAAAAGACATTACCGCAGTGAATGATAAGGTGATCAAATCTGCAGGCGTAGCCGGTGTCATGAAACCCGGTAAGACCTCCGTTCAGGTAATCATCGGACCTAAGGTTCAGTTCGTAGCGGATGCATTTTCCAAGCTTTGCGAATAATAAAGCACTGATAAAACTGAATATATGACCGGAAGAAAGACCTGCCTGGGAAGACCATGCGGGTCTTTCTTATACGCAGGCCCGATGCCTGCGGGATGTATTGTAATCTAATGGAGAGAAAAGTCATGAAAAAATCAACAGGAAAGAGGGGAAACGGGGGATTTTCATTAGTAGAGCTGATCATTGTAATAGCTATCATGGCAGTGCTGGTGGGAGTATTGGCACCGCAGTATCTGTCTTATATACATAAGGCAAAGGTCGCTGCAGACCAGGCGAATCTGAAGAACTATTTTACGGAGATCCAGCTGGATTATATTACTACAGGAAAGTATAACCCGGCGATATATAGCATGTCTTCGGATAGACCGGATTCGCTGAAGCAGCGTGAAATTCATTTTCTGAACGGATCGACAGCCAAAATGCAGGCCGGATATTTCTCGGTGACAGAGGACACACGAGGGAAGGGGGGATACAATATCTATTATTATTGTGATGAGTGTCTAAGTGATAATGATAGTGTGAAAAATAAGCATCTGGATACCTGTGCGACAACATTTCTGTGATGGCGCTTGAGAGGAATATGTTATCTTCCCAGACATAACCCGATATTATCAGAAATATAGCAGATGTACCCATGCTTCCCGGCGTAGGCGGCTGCCTGCCTGCGGATGGTGGGATCCGTTGCGTATTCCAGGGTGTAAGCGGTACAGCCGTGTGACATAGCCAGATCTAGATATTCAGTATAGTATTCACGCGTGCTTTGATCATTTTTAGTATAGATATCCTTTGAAAAATCATACGCAGTAAAAACGTTCTCCTGGTTTACCCCATCGATGAGAACGTTTTTTTCAGTTGTAAGATATTTTTTTACAAAACAGTCCCCACCGTTGAGTATGATCTTTCTGCCTGTATGGTTCATATAGTCCAGAATCGTAAGGATTCCGTCATAGATGGATTCCTGCGGATAGTTATAGTATACATCCGTGTTATCGACAAAAAAGCCGTCCACACCCTTCTGTACCAGGGCGTCTACTCTGGAAGCTGTACATGCCTGCCATTCCGGAACTGAGACATCGATCCATTTTTCCTCCGGCCAATTCTCATAGGCACCCAGAGTATATTTCTCAAAGTCTGTATCATAGGACCGGAAGCTCTCGATCGATCCGATATTGATATAGGAGTAGATTTCACGGATACCATTTTCTCTTAAACGGGCAATGTCATTTTGGGAAAAATATTCCGCATCTATGACAAGCAGATCAATGTCAGAAAGTTTTTCTGTGATTTCAGAATCTTCGCCGATCAGGACAACGTATTTTTCTGCTTCATCGGAAGGACCAGCGGAAGAATATCTTCGTTTTCTTCAATTAACGGCACCTCCTTTTTCCGCAATCAGCACTCATATCTGCATCCAGATAATTATACTATAGATGGCATTGCATTGCATCTATTTTAGAGCGGTTGGAGGGAAGGAAACAGGAAGGAAGCATAGATAGAAAATGTTGTTAAAATATCGGAAAAAATGGTAAAAAGGGCGAAAAATATTGCAATTTGTGGTATAATTTTTATGTAAATGTAAGATGATGCTGGGATCAAAAATTTTCGGCTTTGATGCGTTCAACGGTTAAGATGACCGGGAAAGTAGGAAGTTATATGAAGATTCAGGATTTTTGTGACATGAACAAATTCGAGCAGATCATGAAGAACTGGGCAGGCAGCACGGGACTGGCAACCGTGGCTGTGGGTGCAGACGGAAAATACATCAGTGACTGTTATAATTTTACGGAGTTCTGTATTGATCTGACGAGAGGAAGCGCAGAGGGGAAAAAGCGCTGCGAGCAGTGTGACAGAGAAGGCCATGGTGTGTATCCCTGCCATGCGGGACTTGTGGATTTTGGTATTCCGATCACACTGGAGGATGGAACCGTGCTGGGCAGTATTATCGGAGGACAGGTGCTGCCGGAGAATCCGGATGAGGAGAAGTTCCGTCAGACAGCGAGAGAGCTGGGTATTGACGAGGATAAATATATTAAGGCCCTGAAAAAGGTAAATGTGAAGACTAAGGAGCAGATAGATGCATCTGCAAATCTGCTGGGAGATGTGATCAACATGTTCGTGAGAGCCAGCTACGCCAACTGGAAAAACGAGAATCTGGTAGGTGAGCTGAAGGGTGGCATTGCGAAAGCAGCGGAACAGATCGAGGAAGCAACGGACAAGACCAAGGAAATCGATGGTTATAGTAAGAGACAGCAGATTTTGGCACTGAATGCTTCGATTGAGGCAGCAAGAGCCGGAGATCAGGGCAAGGGCTTTGCGGTGGTAGCAACGGAGGTCCAGAAGCTGGCGAGAGATATGGCGACCTCCAGTGAAGCGATCAAGAAGATTCTCGGACAGTTATCTCATACGATCAACAATTTGAATCAGTAGGAAAAATATAATATAAAGACCGCATTTCTGATCGGTGACAAGGATCGGAAATGTGGTTTTTTGGCATTATTACTATCAATGTATTCAGAAAAGAAGACGATATACATAGTAAGATAACTGTGAAAACAAACGGATTTGGCATCTATTTTCAAGGAGGAGATAAGTATGACAGAGATAGGGGTAAGCAGCATCGCTGCATATGCTGCGCAGAGTGATTACAGCAAGAATACGAAAAACAAGACAATGAAGGATACGACGAGTGCTGCAGGCACGGCCGGCACTTCTGAAGCGAAACAGACGAAGGGAGCGACTGGGAATTACGGCAGGACCATCGGTCAGCCGGAGTTGTCGGAGAAGGCTGCGAAATACTATGAGCAGCTGAAGAAGAAGTACGGAAATTATGATTTTATTCTGGTCAGCAGAGATCAGAAGGAGAATGCAAAAGCCAATGCTGCAAAATACGCCAACGGCTATAAGACGGTCGTCCTCATTGATGAAGACAAGATCGAACAGATGGCGACGGATGAGAAATTCCGCAAACAGTATGAGGGAATCCTGAGCGGTGCCTCTGCACAGATACAGCAGTTAAAGACCAGCCTGCAGAGTTCCGGTGCGCAGGTCAAGGGCTTTGGAATGCAGGTAAATGATGGAGGAACACTGTCATTTTTCGCTGTATTGAAGAAATCCAGCGCCGAGCAGAAGGCCCGGATCGAGAAAAAGGCTGAGCAGAAGAAAACAGAGAAAAAGGCTGCGGAGAAGAAGGCTGCTAAGAAAGAAAAGGAAGAACGGCTAAAAGACAAGAAGTCGGATAAGGTAGCAGACAGCAAGGAGGAAGCCGGCACAGAGGATACGGTAACGATCAGCGCCGGTTCCATAGAAGAACTGTTGTCTAAGATAGAAACCTACAATTTCAACACACGGAGTGACAGTGTGCAGACCGCAAGCGAACGGCAGGTCGGCCAGAACTTTGACTTCAGAGGGTAAGGTGAGGTTGCATGATTTCTATGGGGAAATCCGGAGGTGTTTACGGGAGCGGCAATACCGGTTTGCCGCAGGCATTTTCCGGAGGAAGAAAGACGCAGAACAATCAGAAGAGTATCTTCGGAGCAAAAAATAAAAGTTCTGTTACCGATATCCGGCGGATGTTGGCGAGAGATGACCGGAACGGCCAGATGCAGGCGGCGAACAGTTGGAGCCAGGATTCCATCGTTACAAGTTCCCTGAGTTACAGTGAATCGCTGCGCGATCAGAGGCAGCAGACGAAGAACACGACGCTGGCGCTGAAGAAATTGAAGTACCAGTTCAAAAATATCTCGTCCAAGATACTGCGGAGCAAGACGTCCCAGGCGGCAAAGCAGGCAGCCGGGCAGGCGCGGAGAGAAGTCCTGCGCCTGAAACGGCAGAAGCAGAACAGTGACAGCGACAGTGAAGAGATCGAAGCAGCAATCGCTCATGCACAGGCTATGGAACGTGTGGCGAAGAAAAAGGCAAAACATCTCGAAGAAGAGGAAATGGTGAAGGCAGCCGGCGGAATCTGGCAGGGAGACCGAATCTGCGAAGAAGAGACGAAGGATGTGCAGGACGCAGAGGCGGAAAACGCGCAGAATGAGGAAGAAATGTCTGCGGAAGGTTCCGCGGATGAAGTGTCCGGGGATCTCTCTGCGTATGAGTATGCGGCGGATAGCTATGATATATCCGATTATATTGATCTCGGCATGGATGCATTTTATGCGCAGGCAGGAGATTTTATGTCGGAAATGAGCGACTTTACTTCTGAGATGATGCAGGAAATGTCTGACAGCCTGCGTGACCTGATGGAAGAGATGGGACTAGACGTGGAATCGGATACCGTGGTCTCGGTGAACAGGGAGATGGATCCCGCGGACCTCAAGATGATGAAGATCAAACACCGCAACAAAGAGATGAAAGACATCGTCAAGGCCGATGCGGAGTACCTGAAAGCAGTCTTCGACCACCTGGAGAAAATGAAAGACAACATGGTCATTCCCACCGGAGGCGGCATGAGCTTATCTGCCGGATCCTCCGGGACATCTTTTTCTGCCGATGCCGCTGGAATCGGTGCTCAGGTCGCACCTGCTCCGGTAATCGATATTTCGTTATAAAGTAGTATTCTGAGGAACTTAGGGTATCCCGATTTTCATACATTAAAAGACATGAAAATCGGGATATTTTTATAAAAATATGCCAACATTTTTGATTTACGTGAAAAACCAGGCAAAAACATTTTTGATTTACGTGAAAATTAACTTATAAGCGAGAAAAAGGAGAGAGCGGATGAAAACAGTAGTATTGTTGTATGATACCAGTTGTATTTACGAAATTGTGATACTGAATTATTTTCTGAAAGTAACGGGAAAAGAAATGCAGTTTGTATCTCTGGACGGGAAAGAGATTACGACCACGGAAGGATACCGGATAGTGCCGGAGGATCGGCTGGATTCTGCGGATCCGAAGGATGTGGAACTGCTGGTTATTCCGGGAGGTGATATTGAGAAGATAGATACTCCGGAGGTATGGAAGTACCTGAAAAGAGTAAAGGACCTGGGCGGACGGATCGCCGCCATCTGCGCTGGCGTGGATGTTGTAGAGCATGCAGGACTGTTAGAGGGGATCGAATCGACGCTCTCCGGTGAAAAAGATGTGGTGACTTCCGACCGGATCACTACTTCGAGAGCAAACGGCTATGTGGATTTTGCAATCGAAGTGGCGAAACAGCTGGAATTGTTTGAAGACGAAGCGGATCTGCAGGAGACCATCGCTTTTTGGCGGGAATTTCGGCGGATAGAGTAATCCTCCTTGTTTTTCGTAACAAAACTCCAGCGTCAGCTCGCATTCCTGCCTGTGCGCACAGATATATTCCATGATCTACCGCTCGTTTGCCTTCGCGAAACTCTTTTCCAGGAATTCCTCACGCCCGTAGCAGATTATCGTGGGTCAAGACCTTTCGAGGAGTCAGGAATATGAGTCTGTGTCCTCAAGATCGGTTTTGTTTGACAATCCGAAAAAAACAAATTACATTTAAAATAATACTAATATATGAAAGGTGAATGCAATGACGATTGAAGAAATTCTATTAAAGGAAGAAAATCAGACATTTGATAGAAAAAGTATAAATATTTCTCCAAAGGATTTAGCAATACCAATTATTGCATTTGCTAATGCGGATGGCGGAGATATTGCAATAGGCGTAACCGATAAGACAAGAAGAATTGAAGGCATTGATTTTGAAACCAAGAAGCTAAATGAGCTCCTGAGAGTGCCATTTGATTTCTGCAATCCGACTATTAAAGTTGTAATAGAAAAAGTACCATGTGTCGATGAAAAGGGAAGAGAGAATCATGTACTTGTAATGCATATTGATGCAAGTCCACAAGTACATGCAAATCAGGCAGATGATGTATTCTTAAGAGTTGGTGACAAATCTAAATTGCAGACTTTTGAGGAACGTCTCCAACTCAATTATGATAAGGGAGAACGTTACTTTGAAGATAAAGCCGTACCCGATGCTACGATAGATGATATAGATATGGACTTTGTAAGAGAATATACAGATAAGATTGATTATGGGAAAAGTCCATTGGAATATCTTAAAGAGAACAGAGGATTTATAAAAGAGAAAGGTGGCGAGATACAAATCAGTTCCGCTGCAATTTTGTTATTTGGAAAGAATCCGCAAAATTTCTTCCCTCGCGCAAGGATTCGTTTTATACGTTATGAGGGAACCGAAGAAAAATTTGGATCAGAAATGAATGTTATAAAGGACGTCATCTTTGAAGGCACACTGCTTAACATGATAAATGAGGCAATTGCATATTTGGATACGCAGGTAAAAGAAAAAACATATCTTGGACCAGATGGAACATTTGTTACAGATGAGGAATATCCTAAGTTTGTCAGACAGGAATTGATTGTAAATGCTGTTACGCATCGTGCTTATAGTATTACTGGGACAGATATTCAGATTAAAATGTTTGATGACCACATAGTAGTAGAAAGCCCAGGGAAACTTCCAGGGCTTGTAAGAGCAGACAATATACGTTTCACACATTTTTCCAGAAATCCTAAGATTGCAGAGTTTTTAAAGAACTATAAATTCGTAAAAGAATTTGGAGAAGGCGTTAATCGTATGTGTAATGAGCTGGAGCAGGTTGGACTAAAAGATCCGGTTTATCATACAAATGCTTTTATGTTGCAGGCGGTTATTTATAATTCCAATGCTGAAAAAGTTGGCTATCCGACGGGAAAGTTAGCTATTGAGAGTGAAAATCTGGCTATTGAGAGTGAAAAACTGTCTTTTCAAAATATAAAGTTGGCTATTGATAGTCAGGCTTATAATGAACCAACGAAAAAAAACATATTAAAAGTATATGAAAAAATTGAAAATAAGCAGATATTTGGAGCTCCTGAGATAGAGAGAGTATTGAAATGTTCAACTTCGACAGCTAAGAATGTTATGAAAAAATTAAGAGAAATAGGTGTTGTTGAAGAAATTAAAGGAAAAGGCAAAGGAAAGTATACTTTTATTTCTGAATTCAATTATACTAAAAACGTAAATTAAGGTGGAAAAACATCGCAAGGCACTGGATCCGTCCGGTGCCTTACTTTTTGGGAACCTTTTCCGCTACTTGCGACTCATATATAGTGAAGCCGGCGATAAGAAGGAGGTGATACCTTGGCAGTCATGACAAAAGAAGAGTTTGCACAGCATGTGAAGAGCAACACGCTTCCCATGTACCGACTGGCGTATTCGATTCTGCAAAACAGTGCGGATGCGGAGGACGCGGTCAGTGAGGCTATCGTGCATGCTTATGAGAAATTAGAGACGTTGAAAAAAGCAGACAGTTTTCGTAACTGGATCCTGCAGATTACCGCCAACGAGGCGAAAAAAATCTATAGGCAGAACAAGCGCACCAGTCCGGTAGCATGGGAGGAGAATCTGTCCCCGGAATTCTACGATGAACATCATGAGTTGTGGGATGCGGTGATGCATCTGGACGGCGGGTATCGGGATGTAATCGTTCTGTTTTACTATGAGAGGTGCACAATCCCGGAGATCAGCAGGATCCTGGAATGTAGGCAGGGCACAGTGAAATCCCGTCTGCATCGGGCGAAAGAGCAGCTGCGGGCAATGTTGTAGCAGCGGAAAGGAGCAGGAGATGCAAAGCGATTTTTTAGATAGAAAATTATATAAAATGGCAGAACAGGAACAGATGGCGGTATCGGAAGATCTGGATGCGAGGGTGGATGATATTTTACAGCATCTGGAGAAAAACGGCAGAGGCAGCAGACACCATTACAGCTTCCGGCGGGCGGCGATTCTGGCGGCAGCTTGTCTGGTACTGGCGTCGGCGACGGTGACGGCATCCGGAATGTATCAGGCACGGATGGAAAGCATGAATCACGAAAAACTGGAGGAGTATTTTGCCCAGTTGCAGGACGCAAATGCCTCTGCGGACTCTTACAGCAGACCGATGACAGAGAGCGAGACGGCGAGACTGGAAGAACTTAGGCAGGCATACCTGGAGCAGGGATATTTCCCGAAAAAGGAGCTTACGCTGATTGACAGCCCCGAGAAATACAAGAAAGGCGTGGCTTTTTATGCGGAGCGGAGTACCTTTTTCCTGCCGGAGAAGGAGCTTACGGATGAGCAGCTGCTGGAGCTGATCGATTTTAAGGAAAAGAGAGAGTACAGTCTGGCGAAGATCAGCGAGGAGATTGCGGAAGGTTCTTATGAGTATGTAAAGACAGAGCCGGAAAAGGATGCTGCGCAGCAGGGACGTGCAGCACAGCAGGGAACGAGTGGTACGGTTCTCGGCGCCGATACGGCAACGCAGGAATGGCAGATTGCTTATGTGGGAGACGTAAGTATCCGTTGTGCGGCAGTGGCAGAGAACGGTCTGTATGTGGGCGGTTTCACTACGGACGGACAGGCGAGAGTGGAATATCTGCCTTACGGCAGCGGAACGCCAGAGACGTTTTTTGAAGATTTTGCAGAAAACGGAGAGGTCTACAGTCTGTGCACGGCACCGGACGGCAGCATCTATGCGGGACTGAAGGGACTGGCTGTACCGGGAGCGGAGCACGGCTGGCTGCCTGTAATCTATCATATCAGCCCGGAGGGAACGCTTCTGAACAGTTTTACCGTAGGAGAGCGGGAATGGAATGTCGTTGATAGTATGGCAACAGATGCCCAAGGCAGATTATATATGCGGATGCGGATGCAGGAGGACGGCAGTTATGTGCGGATCTATTCTGCGGAAGGAGAACTGATCGGAAACGTGGCGGATGACAACAGCTATGCCGTACAAGGTGCCGGAGCATTAGGACAGGGCAAGGACGGCAAAGTCTATGCGGCTGCACAGGCAGTGGGCGATGCGACAGCAGGGAATATAGCTATGACATTAGTGTCAGTAGATTCGGAAAGCATCAGGTTTGTTCCGGTGGCTGGAGGTGAGAATGTTGTTTGCAGTGCCGATACGATCTACCCGTGGAAAATGGTGGCAGCAGGTGTGAGTGAGACGGCAGATTTTATCCTATGGGGATACAACGGCGTGGACACCTATCGCCTGGGTGAGACGGAATTCACCAGAGTGCAGGAGAACTGGGAGATGCCCTGCGGTACGGAAGGTACCTGTGCGGTCCTCGTACCGGACGGTCGCATTCTCTATATCGGCGCATCCGACGGTTTCCAGGGAACGACGGCGGACGGCGTGGAAATCAGCGGAAAAGATCCTGCGCAGACAGTGCTCTATTATGAGCCACTCGTAAAATAGAGTGACAATAAACTGGCGACACCGGGAAGCCGATGCCGCCAGTTTTATAGTTCCAGACTGTTAAGTTTCCATCTGCTCAATTGTGCATTTACAGTGGTTATGTTATAAAAAGACCAGAAATAACAGAAAGCGGTCGCTTGGGTGAAAAAAGTAGATTCAGGGGTAAAATTTTGTTATGCTGTTTGTAACAAACGAAGTATAAAAGTCGTCAATATAGATAGAAGGGAAACAAAGGAGGGGCTTATGAAGAAGATTAACATAAAAGCAACCATTTTTCTCAGTGCAATCGTATTGGTGGTAGTGGTACTTCTGCTGAATCTCATCGAATTCCGCAAAACGGTGGATTTCACGGTGCCGGGGATACAGATGCCGAAGGAGAACGCTTTCGGAAAGCAGGAAGAGGTACAAGTGAGCGTCAACGGAACCTATTATTACCGGGTACTGCCCTGGATCCACGGCAGCACTTTCCATGGGCAGATATCTTTCGTTGGAGAGGGAGAGGAACCGCAGAATTATTTCTTTACCTATGGAGCAAGCAGAGGATTTCTGAAGGAGGGAAGAGGGGCTGGCTGGATCGGAACCCCGGATGCCCAGACCACCGTAGCGATTTATCAGGCGGTACAGAATGTGGAAAAAGGGATGATATCCGTAGAGAATCCCGCCAGCTATGTTTTATATCCGGCGGCAACACCGGAAGAAGCCGATGTCATAGCGGATGTATGGTATCCCGGAATGCTGGAAAACAGTGCAAAGACCGCGTCCTGTGCGAACTTTTTGCCGGAGGAGTGCCCGCAGAAGATCGGTTGCAGCTTCTGTGCAGAGGATTACGATTATGTGGAAGATGTCGATACCGTAGAGCAGCTGTGGCAGGAATTTATACAGCTTTCCGGAAAAGTGACGTCAGATCCGATCCCACCGGAAGAGATGGTGGAAGGTGTGGGATATTTTCAGTTTGTCTATGCAGACGGTGAGACAAGGACCTTTCGCTACGCGTCGGAAGAACAGGGATTATGGATAGGTGAGGACGAACGCTGCCTGGTGGACGGCCAGGCTTTCTATGACTGGCAGGAGCGTCTGATGGAAGCGTTGCAGAAGTAAGCACGGGAAAGAGAGGGGCGGAAATGAACGGTAAAAAGAAAAGGCATGTTATTTTGATCGTGTTGGCAGTGGTGGTGCTGGCGGCAGGGATTCTGGGCGGACGTGAGTTATGGCTGTATGAGCATCCGGAGATACAGATCAGATTCAGCCATGATCGTAGTGAAGATCTCTACCGGTCCTATCCCATATGCTCCATTCGCAGCAGATCCCACATCGGACAGGGGTATGCGAAGCAGTATGGTGAGGAACTGCGGCAGTATTGGGAAGCAACCAATGAGGTTTTTGTGTGGATCAGTGAACAGTATCGGAAACCGTTATATGTCACTTCGGATGTGACCATAGGAGATGGAAAGACAGTGATCTCGTTCCGGGGGACCGGCACTTCCATGACTACCGGGGAGACAGAGGAAATCCATAGAGACTGCGTGCTGGATTTTGAAATGCATGCGGAGGTATTGCGCTCGGAAGAAGAGCCGGAGCTGACAGTAAGTGACTGGAATCCGGAAGAAGAGGGACAACAGAATCAGGCAGAAACGATTTATGACCCTGAGGCGGGTGTGACTGTGACCCTGCGGGATATTTCCAATATAGGCGCCAGTATTGTCATCCGGCGGGAGGATGAGGATGCCGGGACAGAGGTGACCTATGGAGATGCCTATATTCTACAGCGCAGGATCGAAGGAGAATGGCAGGATGCGGAGACGATCATAGACGATTACGGATTTACGATGATAGGTCATACGGTGGGCTGCGGGGAGGAAGTCTCAAACTTTTACAAATGGGACTGGCTTTACGGAGTATTGGAGCCGGGAGAGTACCGGATGGTGTACGATGTCTTCCGGAAAACAGAGGGCGCGGGGAGTGCTCAGAAATACCGGGAGTACATCCGTTTTCAACTTTAAAGGAATCAGATTTCTTACTTGACAGATGGGTCGGTAGAATGTAGACTATAATTACAAAGAGTCTATGAAACATCGACTATGCCTTGCGGGGGGGCAGGACAGGAGGGGCTTATGGGTGAGAATATCTACAGAATATTTGACGGTGTTTGGAACTTAAGTCTGGTGGGAGGATACTGCGTGCTACTGGTGCTCCTCGCCAGACTTTTGTTGCAAAAAGCACCAAAATGGTGCTCCTATCTGTTATGGGGAATCGTGTTTGTGCGGTTGTGCTGTCCGATACTACCGGAGACAGGAATCAGTCTGATTCCGGACAAATTGCTGTCTGTGGGGACAGAGATGACGTCCGGGCAGCAGACAGTCAGTCCGGGCAGTCATGGTTATGCAGAGGCCAACGATACGAAGGACATCGGAGATGTCCTGCGGCGGGAGTACGATGCAGAGGAAGTACCGGACAGCCAGACAGCAGAAAAAACGATGGCTGTGGGAAATGACAATACTGTCATGAACGCTGACGGCACGCAGGATTTTTCCCTGGGAACTGCGAGAACAGAAAGTGGAGCTACGGTTGCAGGGGTGGCAGCCAGTGGAACAGATGCAGTGATTTCGGGAACATCTGCCGGAACGGGTACTGACGCCCGCGCATGGACATACCCGGTGTGGTTCCGTGTATTATCCATGGTATGGTTGGCAGGAATGCTTGGCTTCCTAGGATATCATGCTTATTCTTATCTGCGCATGCGTCATCGGATTCGTAGACCTGACAATAGTGTCAGGCAGGTGGAACCGGGGATCTGCGAGATCGACGGTGGGCATCTGTCCTTCGTCATGGGGCTGATCCATCCGGTAATCTATCTGTCTTCGGGCTTAGATCCTGAGAGCAGAAAAGTTGTTCTGTGTCATGAACGGGTGCACTTACAGCGCAGGGACTATCTGTTTAAGCCTGCGGCGTTGGTGATCTGCTGCGTCCACTGGTTCAATCCGCTGGTGTGGCTGGCATTTTATCTGATGAACATGGACTGCGAGATGTCCTGTGATGAAAAAGTGGTGAAGCTCCTCGGGGAGGAGAGCAAGAAAATTTATTCCTATACATTGTTGGAAGAGGCTTCCGGTGGGGAATGGAAACGCTATCGGGGCGGTTCCATCTGCGCACTGCTCTCTTTTGGAGAAGATCATGTGAAGAATCGTATCCGGCACGTGCTGGACTACCGCAAGCCGCCGTTCTGGATGCTGGTTGGTGCGGTGGCGGTGCTTGTGATATTGGTGGTATGCCTGTGTAGCAACCCGGGTGGCATAGTAGATATGACAGATGGCTCAAATCCCGGCACCATGACAGAGACGGCAGACTCCGGTGCAGAGACAGGACCACAGGAAAACGGTATGGGCAGTGTGGTGACTCCGGAAGAATTTGCTGGCATAACGATTCACAACAGAGAAGAATTTGGCAACATTTTTTCTCTGAAAACCATAGAAGCACAGCGGTCTTTTCAATGGGATAACACAGCACATGATCTGGTGTGGGCACAGAATAACGGAGATTATGTGTATGGGATATTCAAGGCTTTATTAGACGGAAATACTTCACAGGAATACAAGAAATACACAGATCCAGTGACTTCTGCGGTGACACTTCTTCATCTGGGGGAAGGAAACGGGACTGTGACGGAGACACTTTACAAGGCAAAACAGCAGTTTAATTTCAGTGACACTCCGGGAGAAGGTTCTGTGGTCAATGTACGGTATACGTTTGCGGCAGACGCCTCTTTCATAGATATCCCCATGGTAATGGCAGAGGAGACACAGCATCTGTGGTTTTTATTCTTCGGGGATCTGAGCAGCAGTGGTGATCCGGACAAAACCTACGGACCGTTAGAGGGAGATATTTGCACACGGAATGTGTATGCGGAATATGAACTTAGCGACGCCGGGCAGTATCTATTCCCGGAAGGCAGTTATACCGGAGAAGACAACATCGGAGAAAGACAACATATTCAGGTGTCTTCCTATGGAATCTATCTGATGGATGAGCAGGACAATTCTTTTGGCTGTATTCATGCAGAGCGGATTCCGGCGAAGGTTCCCGCGGATGTGACTTCTGTGCCGATAGCATACCGGACTTCAGTATCAGAAGTCTATAATGGGTATCGGGCGGACCGGGGACTGACGGATAATAGCGATATTAAGGTCTATTACCTGACAGATCCCGATGAGTCGCATTTTGGATCGGATGCCTGGATGCCTACGGTGTTACGGGAATACGACTTGGACACAGGAACCATAACCGACAGGACACTGCCGGAGAATTTGCAGATTGGGAATGGATTGTGGGTAGGTGAAGGCTACTACTATATAGAAAATAGCAGCAATCCGGCGATCACAATCCGACTGCCGTTGACAGGGGTTGGCAGCTTGTATGGAAGCTATGCAGCCGCACGGGGAGCCGATACTCTGGCTTATCCAGGAGTAGTATTTGATGTGTCGAATCGAACGGAGGATGAGACCTTTGCCCTGCTGGACCTGGATGGCGACGGGATATCGGAGAAAATCTCGATACATCCTGCGGAACCGGTAAAGGGATATTCTCTGGAGGAATATACGGAATATGTGAATATGGGACTAAGTGAAATGAATTGCTATGACCTGAGAGATGCAGTACTGGAAGTAAACGGTCAGACGACGGAGATTTATACGGAGAATATGAGCAATTCTATCTTCGCATTCAGCCCGGATGGGGAACAGATTCTGATCGCATTGTATGAAGATGGTCCCAGTGCGGATCCATTGACCAGGCTCTATCATTATGAAAATGGGAAACTGGTGGAGATCGGACAGATAAAACAGGATATTCGGCGCATTCAAATCTCGCACGGGCAGATGCAGGTCCACGAACCCTATAACGTAATGACGATAGATTCTATCGAGAAAATCTATTATGTGACGAAAAACGGACATCTTCAGGAAGTGTCGCAGGAGGAGTACTGGTTGAGTGGCTATGCAGAGGTGGAACTTCTGCAGGATATGACTCTGTACCGTACACCGAATGGTGAGACCTTCATACTGCAGGCAGGAAGCAAGGTACGCATGACGAAGCTGGATGCAACGCAGAACTGGATCTGCCTGCAGACGGAAGACAATACGCAGGGGTGGTTCCGTCTGGAAGCCGGTATCAACTATGATGATTATTTTGGCGGATTAAATCACGCTGATTAAAAAGGGAGGGTTCATATGATACAGCAGTTGAAATTCAGTCCGGTGGAAAATGTACTGGCCGTGTTATTCGTAGTAGTAATCCTGGGATATTTATTATATCTGCTTGATCGGAGCCTTCAGAATAAACAGAGAGGCAAACACACCGTGAGCAGGGCAACAGTCGTCAGCAAAGAGCAGTCCACAGCGGTGGGGCAGCCGGTATACCTGGCAGATGGTATGGTAAATTCCGGGATAACGGAGACAGAAAATGTCAAGAGTGTTATCTTTGAAAATCTGGAGAAACCGGGAGAACAGATCACCCTGGAAGTCTCTGACAAAATCTACAGAGAATTGCAGGAAGGAGACAGTGGAAGTCTCAGCTACCGGGGTGACAAATTAGTAAGCTTTGGAGATTTACAGAACACCGATGACAGGGAGCGGAGTTTCCGGGGATAGTACAGGAGGGGCTTATGAGTGAAGGCATCTACAGAATCTTTGACAGCATATGGCGGCTGAGCCTGGTGGGAAGTTATTGCATCCTGCTAGTGATCCTGGCAAGAATTTTATTAAAAAAAGCGCCGAAATGGTGCTCCTATCTGTTGTGGGGAATCGTGTTCGTGCGGTTGTGCTGTCCGGTGCTGCCGGGGACCAGGATCAGCCTGATTCCAGAGAGACTGCTGACAGTGGGGACACAGACGCGCCCTGCACAGGTGGCAGACATGCAGTTGACAGATGGACGGGACAACAGTGGTCTGGCAGGAGACGTGGCAGGTTCCGTGGATGTAGCGGCTGGACAGAACGGAAGCGGAGGTAATGTCGTTGGAGGCGGTACGGTCGATACCACTGTAGGTGTATCGGACAGCGGTTATAACTATAATGCAGAGCATTTGCAGCATGACAATGTGAATACGTCTGTCGGGATGACAGGGAACTCGGAAGGTTCTGCAGATGTAGTGGACGGACAGAATCCGGACAGTACGGTTGACACCGGCATTTCATCCCGCCCCTTGTGGCTCCGGGGACTTGCCTTATTATGGCTGATTGGAATGGCAGGCTTTTTAGCTTTTCATGTCTTTTCCTATCTGCGCATGTATCATAGAATCCGCAGACCTGACAGCGGTGTCAGACAGGTAGAGCCGGGGATCTGCGAGATCGATGGAGGGCATCTGTCCTTCGTCATGGGGCTGGTCCATCCGGTGATCTATCTGTCTTCGGGCTTAGATCCTGAGAGCAGAAAAGTTGTTCTGTGTCATGAACGGGTGCACTTACAGCGCAGGGACTATCTGTTTAAGCCTGCGGCGTTGGTAATCTGTTGTGTCCACTGGTTCAATCCGCTGGTGTGGCTGGCATTTTATCTGATGAATATGGACTGCGAGATGTCCTGTGATGAAAAAGTTGTGAAGCTTCTCGGTGAAGAGAGTAAGAAAATCTACTCTTATACATTGTTGGAAGAGGCTTCCGGCGGCGAATGGAAACGCTATCGTGGTGGTTCCATCTGCGCACTGCTTTCTTTTGGCGAAGACCATGTGAAGAATCGTATCCGTCATGTACTGGATTATCGCAGACCGCCATTCTGGGTCATGATCGGCGCGGCAGCAGTGCTTGTGATATTGGTGGTATGCCTGTGCAGCAATCCGGGCGGCGGAACGGATGCAGCGGATGTTGCAAATGCGGATAGCGGTGCAGAGACAGAGGCAGATGCGGCGCAGGCAACCGACGGGGCAGATGCAACCGAGGAAACTGCAACAGGGGAGTTTGCGACGGATGAAGTGGATTATGAGACTGCAAAAACGGAATGGCTAGCGGTATTTGAGCAGGGCATTCACAGCAGGGAAGAGTTCAGTGCCCTGTTTGATGTGGCTGCCTTGGAGGATACCCGGTCTTTTGCCGGACAGGACGGCATCCAGTATCTTGGCTACGATGGTGTCGCGGCGCGGAAATTGCATCAGCGGATTTTAGACGGAGATGCCGCTGCCCATGAGACCTACAAGGATCCGGTGAAGGCTGCGGAAGCTCTGCTGAATCTACAGGGTGGCAGCGGGGAAATGACGGAACTGCTCTATGAAGCCGGGAGGCAGTATTTATTTTTCCAAAAAGATTCCACAAGACCCGGCGAAGGCTCTGTGGCAAACGTACATTATATTTTCGCTGATGGATCCGGTATCGATATTCCCATGGTATTTGCGGAGGAGAGCAGTCAGATCTGGATGCTCTCCCTGGGAGACATCGACAGTAAAGGCCGGCATTCTACCGGTCCTCTGGACGGAGAAAATCAGGCCAGAGTGGTCTATGCGGAATACGGACCCAGGGATGAAGATTGGGCTACCGTGGCAGAACTGTCGAAAAAATGGGTGTATGTAAAGGTATCCCCCGGATCTTTTGCGGATGTTGCTGCTACTTATCAGGTCTCCAGCTACGGTATTTATGCGGCCACCGGGGACGACGCCGGACTAAATTGTATGGTTCCGGGATATATAGCGCCGGGATGTGCGGCAGAGGGACGTTCCACGGTTTACCAGAATGTGGGAAATTACTATACGTCTGACAGTTATAGACAGGAGATGGCTTATCTGAAGCAACAGGATAGTGTCCGCTTGTACTACCTGGCATCCTCTAACTATCAGGATGGCGATTTGGAAATCTGGATCGACACGATCCGAGAATATGATACTTCGGGACAGACCGGAGAAAACGGGGTCACGGACTGGAAGCTGCCGTCGGAGGCGCAGGATTTCTCCGCAGACATGCTTACTGCGGAAGGAGGTTATTGGATCCTGAGTCAGAGCAACGGAACCGCCCAGATGAAACTTCCGCTTCTGTCCAACCAGCCGGTCTGGAATGGGAAGGTGGCGGCAGATCTGACGACAGAGGAAGCGGATGCTTATGCAACAGCACAGAGACGGGATATTATGACGAATGTGGGAGTCGTATTCGATCTGTCCGAGCGGGCAGCGCAGGAGACTTATGCCCTGCTTGATCTCGATGGGAACGGCAGTGCAGAGCGGATCATATTGCGGCCCCAGATGGCACAGGCAGTAAACGAGCTGGACCATTCGCCTCTGGACAAGTATGTATTTGAGGTGAACACTACAAGAGGCGAGACGCGGACAGCACAGAATCTGGGGAACAGCATCTATGCGTTCAGCCCGGATGGCAGACAGATACTGCTGGCACTGATGCGTAGGGACGAGTTCGGACAGTGCGAGAGTTTCCTGTTCAGCTATAAGAACGGGGAACTACAGGAGGTAGGAAGCTTCGCGCAGGATATCCGGGAGATCTGGGTGGAAAACGGCCAGATCATCACCACCCAAAGCTATGATTATATCCTGCAGAGAGAGAATCTGCGGATCATATACCGCATCGGAAGTGACGGAAGGCTGGCGGAGATCCCCGCAGACCGCTATGATCTGCCGGAGCAGGCGGTCCTGCACGGACTCAATAAGGATCTGGAAGTCTGCCGGACTCCGGATGCCGGCAGCGAACGCTTTACCATCAACGCAGATCACGGAGTCTATTTCCTCTATCTAGATGCCGGCAGACAGTGGCTCTGCGTGGAGACCGAGAATGGTGTCACCGGGTGGCTTAAGCTGGCGGATTACACTTATGAGGAAGCTTGGGCGACTTTTAATGACTTGATGCCATATGGTGGGTGATAAAACTTATACTGGAAACAATTGATAAAAATAAAAAAAGTTTCCAGTATAAGAGAAACTTTTACCTTAGCAGATAAAAAATAGGCATTGACAGAAATGGTTTACAGGATGTAACATAAAAACGTTACAACTTGTAAACCATTTTGCGTTATAAGACATCATAGATACAACGAGAACAGAAAGGAAGGAATTGCAATGTCGGAATATACCATGGGTGCTGTTGAGATGCGTTTTGCGGAGATCATCTGGGAGCATGAGCCGGTCTCCTCCGGGGAACTGGTGAAGCTGTGCGAGCAGGAGTTAAACTGGAAGAAATCCACGACCTATACAGTCTTGCGGCGCCTTTTCCAGAAGGGGATATTTATCAGTGAGAACGGTGTCGTTACTTCGCTGCTGTCGAAGCAGATGTTCCAGGCGAGACAGAGCGAGGAGATCATTGAGGAATCTTTCGCAGGATCTCTGCCGGATTTCGTAGCGGCATTTACTTCCCGGAAGAAGCTGTCTAAGAAAGAGATCAAAGAGCTGAAGAAGATCATAGAAAATAACGGGGGAGCAAAGGAGTGACAGGGATGGCAATGATGCAGATACTGATCAGAATGAGCATTCAGGGAAGCATCATCGTAGGAATCGTATTGATCCTCAGAATGGTATTTAGAGGACTGCGGATCTCCTACCGGTACTGTGTGCTGCTGTGGGGAATCGTCTTTTTCTATCTTATATTTCCCTGGAAGATCGAGAATGAGCATGGATTCTGGCGGGCGCAGCCGGAGTCGATGGTAGTAGCGGTAAGTGCGGACGGACCGACGGTGGTGACGGGACTTGGAACGGGCATTGTGCCGGGACAAAATGCCACACCGGAGCAGAATGCAACAACGGGGCAGAGCACCTTGTCAGAACAGGCGACCGGAACAGATGCGATGACCGTGCAGAGTACGAATTCAGAAGCGGGATCGAACGAGCTCCCTGTGACGGCTGCACAATCCACCGGCACGGCAGCCGCATTTTTCGCATCGGCTACCTTTTTGCGGGTAATATTTGCAGTTGAATGTCTGTGGCTGGCAGGAATCCCCTGCTTTCTCGCGTATTTCATTTTTTCTTATGTAAGAATGAAACGCCGTCTGGCGGAATGTCTCCCCGGAGAGGAGGGCGTACGTTACGTGGACGGGATCCGTACACCGATGGTATTCGGGATCCTGCGACCGCAGATCTATCTGCCGGTGGAGATGAATCCGGAATTCTATGACTGCGTGCTGCAGCATGAGCGGATGCATCTGCGCCGCCTGGATTATCTGTGGAAAATATTGGCATACCTGATCAGTATTGTGCATTGGGTCAACCCGGTGGTATGGCTGGCGTATTACCTGCTGTGCTGCGATATGGAAAAAGCCTGCGACGAGGCAGTGACGGAGCAGTTGGAGCCGGAGGGCAGACAGGAATATGCCACCGCACTGTTATACATGGCGGTCGACACGACTGCACGCAGGATCTTCGCGGCACCGGTGTGCTTCGATGAAGGTGACATCAAGGGCAGGATCCGGCATATTTTGAAAGGACGTAAGACCGCTGGGAAACTTGCAGCGCTGGCAGTGGAGCTGTGTGTCGTGGTGGCATTGATATTACTGACACAGAAAGGTGCCGTAACGGAGCAGGAGCCGGAGGCAGGAAATGCCGCAGGAGAGACTGCTGACAGTGTGACGGCGGAGAGCGATGCAGAGGAAGAAAAGGATCTGCCGACATTCTATATCCGCCGGGCGGAGGATCTGCAGATAAGCAGTCCGCTTCGGATCGAGGAGCAGTATATCACAGACCGTGCCACAGCATGGAATCACTATTATATTGATGCAGACGGTGTCCTCTGGGGTAGCGGTTATAATCAAAACGGACAGCTGGGAAACGGCAGCTACGAGACGGATCTGGACCTGGGGAAAATGGATGCGGTTCGGATCGCGGATCATGTGGTCTCGGTGGACGCTAACCTGAATAACAATTTCTGCATCTATCTGACGGACGATGGAAAGCTATACGGAATGGGGCTGAATATGGCAGGACTCCTGTTAGGGAAAGACTCTGTGAAACAGGTGTACAGCGATGATGATAATGACCGTGTGTGCACACCGGTGCTGCTGATGGAAAATGTGAGATATGCCAGAGCCGGCAGAGAAGCCATCGTTGCATTACAGGAGGACGGAAGCGTCTATTGGTGGGGACAGATGCGGACAACCACAAGCACCTACGGCAGCGATTACGATGCTTACTGGACAGTGGAGGAGAATCCGGACAATCCGGTGAAAATGATGTACTTGGAGCCACATAAGGTATTGGAGAACTGTGTCTATGTGGATATCAGTGCGTGGAACGGTGCGGCAATCACGGAGAACGGCGACTTATACATGTGGGGACTGAACATCTTCGGACAATGCGGTGTCGCGAAGAGTGAGAATGTCCATGACTTTGTCTGGGCACCGGAGAAGGTGCTGGAAAATGTCAGCATGGTATGGCTGGAGGCAATCCGGCAAAACGACGACGGAATCGATACGGAACTGGAGAACTTTAGCTGGGCAGTGCATTCGTATACTTTTGATAACTTTGCGCTGCTGCAGGACGGAACCTTATTGGCAGCCGGGGAGAATCTGGGCAAAGATTCTGTGACGACAGTAGTGGACGGGGATCTGGATCAGGCGGGATCCCACCGGGCGTCTTTTGGTTTCGTGCCGGTGCGGGCAGCTGTCTACTCCACGGAGTATAACCGGGAGATCCTGGCGGAATTTACATGGGGAATGTCCAGAGAGGATGTCCGGTCGCTGTGTACGGATGCAGGACTGCAATTTTATGTCGGCGGAGAAGACGACGGAATCAATATCGAAGACAGTAGATATCGCTGCTATTTTGATGAAACAGGTGGACTGAGCGCACTTACGATCCAGACCGGCAGCAGCCGTGATGAAAGATTTACTGTGGACGAGACTACACTGGAGGAAGTACAGCAGATCGTTACCGATGCCGGTGGCTCGCTGACGTTGCTTACCCCCGCGGGGGATAATCCCTGGGAGATCTGGCAGTATGCAGACACCGCCCAGGGGACCCTCTACTGGTTCACGGTATTCCAGGGGAAGGTCACAGTCATCACCGAGAAACAGCTGACAGCAGCAACTTTTGATGGACAACAGGAGTAGAAGAGCGTATTATTGATGGAAAATTGAGAACCTGAGTGGATAAGTGACAGAAGGAGACATTATGAAAAAACAATATAAATTAACAGCATTGGCGCTGACTGCCTGTCTGTTGACGGGATGTGGCGCCGGGGAAACGATTGTTTTGGAGAATACGACGGCGGAGAAGCAGCCGACAGAGGATGTGGCGAGTGAGAGCCAGTCTGTCGCAAGCACAGAGGCGGTTACAATAGATACACCAGAAACATTCAGCGTTTCTGATGAATCTTCGTCCCAAGAAGCCCCGGCTGCACCTAAAGAAATCTCCATAGACTTCACCGGAATCGCAGAATTTCACCCGGAGGGGACACCCGCGCAACCCTATTCCCTGAAGATTCTGTCAGAAACGAATAATGATGTTACCATGGCGTATGAGTGGTACGACGCAGCCGAAGACATTTCTCTCCCCATGATCGGTGAGAACTGGGATTGCTTCTATGATGAGAACTACACCTACCAGTGGGACGAAGGAAAACTGAGCATTTTCGACGGCGAGAACTGCCTGTATGTACTGGAATACCCCACAGACAAATGGTACGTCAACGGCAACAACGCCCGCCTTGAGAACGGGATCTTCTATGGGGCGTCGGTAATGAACGGCTATGCCCAGCCGGACACCTGTTTTATGTTTGCCTATGATCTGGAAAATGAGAAACTGCTGTGGCGGAGCGCCGAGCAGACCTACAACAGCATGAATTTCCTCGTGAAAGGAGATGTGATCTTCTGTGGCTATGGCTTTACCGCAGAGGACGATTATCTCTATCAGCTGGATAAAAATACCGGAGAGGTGATTGATCGCTTGCCTCTGAAAAAGATGCCTGACCTCATGACAGAGAAGGATGATCGGTTGTATGTGCACACCTATAGTTACGATTATGTGATTGAGATATTTTAAATTGAAAATATCAAAATAATTGATATCGGTCGACTATCTTATCATTAAATATTGAATGTGCAATAAAAA
>ERZ1027089.270-NODE-270-length-29429-cov-8.884217_pt1 | contig 29429 bp, 29 predicted proteins | sample MGYA00519412_ERZ1027089 | MGnify/ENA primary metagenome ERZ1027089 (study PRJEB26926, sample SAMN06164433) | human gut metagenome | biome: ENVO:00009003; feature: ENVO:2100002; material: ENVO:00002003 | host: Homo sapiens | place: USA | collected 2012 ... | reverse complement strand
TAGAGAGGTCTCGTGGGCTCGGAGATGTGTATAAGAGACAGCAATAATATTTAGGTGATAAACATGAAAAGAGATATCAATACCCTCAGTCTGTTAAATGAAATATCGGAACTTGTTTATGTTTCCGATCCAGAAACCTACGAGCTGCTGTTTGTCAATCAGACCGGCTGCCAGACACTGCATCTGGAAAACTACAAGCACAAAAAATGCTATGAAGTTTTACAGGGTAAAACTTCACCCTGCGAATTCTGTACCAACGACAGACTGTGCGATGATAATTTTTATACCTGGGAATTCACAAATCCCTCTATCGGCAGACACTTTTTACTCAAGGATAAAATAATCCAATGGCACGGCAAAACTGCACGCATGGAAATAGCTTTTGATATAACAGAACGCGAACTGCAAAAGCAGGAACTGAAAAATATGCTTGATGTCCAGACCTTAATTACCAACTGTGTCCGAATGCTTTACGCCGTCGATGACCTCGATCAGACGATCAATGCTGTCTTGACCCAGATCGGCGAATTTCTAGTTTCTGACCGTGCTTATGTTTTTGAAATCAAAGACGAGTTGATGAACAACACACATGAATGGACAGCTCCCGGGATCTCGCCGCAGCTGGAGAAACTGCAGCAGCTTGATCTGTCATTGATTTCCGACTGGCTGCCGTTTTTTGAAAAAAACGACTGTATCATCATCGACGATGTCGAACAGCTGCAAAAGACTAATCCGGCGGCTTATGCCACGCTGCACGCCCAGGAAATCACCTCTTTGATCGCTGCGCCTATTTTTTTGGATAACAAGCTGGCAGGCTATATCGGCATCGATAATTACGACAGTGAAAAAATCAAAAACTCTTCTTATTTGCTGCTTTCCATGTCCATTTTTCTTTCCTATGCGATCAGACATCGGAATCATGTCGATATGCTGCATCGCCTCAGCTACCACGATCTGCTGACGAACGCGCTGAACAGAAACGCTTTTATGGACGTGCTCAGTCAGTTCAGGCCGGGACAATATGCTTCTGCCGGCATTATTTATATCGATATCAACGGTATGAAGGAAATCAATGATTTTTACGGCCATCACCAGGGTGATAAAATCCTTATAACAACTGTAGCCAAAGTCTTCAACCTTTTTAAACCCGACGAACTTTTCCGCATCGGCGGTGATGAGTTTGTTATCATTACCTATGATCTGACAGAAACCGATTTTTATGAAAAATTTAACCTGCTGCGTAATATTTTCTGTGAAAAAACTAACTTGCCCTTCTCCATCGCTACAGGCAGCTGCTGGGTCAAATCCCCCAGCGATTTAAACAGCCTGCTGCAGCAGGCTGACAGCGCTATGTATACGGATAAGAAAAAATTTTATTATGGCAAAGAAAAAACAAGCCGCTATCGGCATAATTTAGATGATATCCTCAATCTGGCCAATTACAGCGCTCTGCAGGAAGCACTGACAGCCGGACAGTTCTGCATTTATTTCCAGCCTAAAATTTCTTTGGATACCGAGGAATTTATCGGTTCTGAAGCTTTGATCCGTTATATAAATCAGGCCGGAGAAATCATTGCCCCCAATAATTTTATTCCAATCCTGGAAGAAGCAAGACTGATAAAAATGCTGGATCTTTATGTTTTTGAAGAAGTCTGTAAGCAGATCAATATCTGGAAAGAAAGAAAACTACGGGTCAAACCCGTTTCTATCAATCTTTCACGCAGCACTCTGTCTTACCATTTCCTGGCCGATCAGCTATTAGCTCTTATCACCAAGCATAATATCGACATCAGCCTGCTGGAACTGGAAGTCACCGAAACTGCCGAAGTCGATAATCAGCTTGTTTTCAGCCAGGCTTTGGAAAAACTGAAGGAATATGGTTTCTCTATTTCCATTGATGACTTTGGCGTTCGCAACGCCAGTCTTTCGCTGTTCACTACTATCAATTTCGATATTTTAAAATTAGACCGCAGTTTGGTAAAAACACTGGCACAAAACCAAAAGGCACGTATTCTTATCCGTTCTCTGGCTGTCATTTGTTCTGATCTCGGTATCAAATTGATTGCCGAAGGCGTGGAAACACTGGAACAGTTGGATATTTTAAAGGAATTGCGCTGCAATGAGGTGCAGGGTTATTTATTCAGTAAACCTCTGCCTTTAAATGACTTTGAAAACAAATATCTCCAGATCCTGCGGTAAGACGGCTTGTTGACAGCCCAGACTGTAAGCCTCATAATAAAATCAGAAGCATAACCCTGAAGGAGGCGGTCTTATGACAGCAATAACCGGCAAACCAGCAAAAATATATACAGCTTATTTCAGTCCTACAGGCGGTACCAAAAAAGCAGCCCTGGCACTTACCAGTGCTCTGGCTGATACAGACGGATTTACAGAAATAAATTTGTCTTTACCTGCTTTGGCACAGTATACTTTCGCTGCTGATGATATCATCGTTGTCGCCGTACCGGTTTTCGGCGGCAGAGTTCCAGCTTTTGCACTGCAGCAGCTGACCGCTCTGCACGGTCAGAATACCAGCGCCATTGCTGTAGCAGCTTATGGCAACCGCGCCTACGAAGATGCCTTGCTGGAGCTGAGCGATAGTCTGACCAGTCAATCCTTCCGTGTGATCGCCGCAGCAGCCGTACTGTCCGAACATTCGATGCTGCGCAGTGTCGCCGCCGGCCGGCCTGATGCTGACGATCTGGCACAATTAACTGACTTTGCCAAAAAAATCTCCGCTAAGCCGTTAACAGAGGCGCCAGCGCTGACAAATATCCCCGGCAATCGTCCTTATAAAGACTGGCAGCCTATGCCCGTCGTACCTCAGGTCAGCGATTCCTGTATCCGCTGTGGTATTTGCTCGGCCACCTGCCCAACTCAGGCTATCCCCAGCGGGCAGCCGCACACAACTGACCCCCAAAAATGTATCCTGTGCCTGCGCTGCACTACTATCTGCCCTCAGCAGGCCCGCTCACTGCCTCAGCAGGCTCAGGCCCTGATCGCCCAGAAGCTGGCGCCGATAAAAGACATTTACAAAAACAACGAATTTTTCTGCTAAAACAATAATCCCGCGCTTGTTTAAAACAAGCGCGGGATTTCTTTTTTACTGACCAGGCATGAGTACTGAAAGCAGCACCGGTACCAACAGCGTCAGCAGCAGGCCGTTGATAAAGGCGAATAGCCCGACATGGATATTGGTATATTTGATAACCACCGGCAGACCGGAATCCATAGTCGCAGCTCCTGATGGCGCCAAAGCCAGGAATTTATTGATTTTTACCAACAGCGGTATGGTTAAAAATGCCAGGACTTCACGCAGCATATTAGCTAAAAAGGCGATCGTCCCGATCTCAACACTATACAGCGTACTGATAACTACAGAGGAAAGGCTGTACCAGCCTAAAGCACTGCCGACAAGCAGCGCGTCCCGCATTTCCATCCCGGTCACGAAGGCTGAAAGAGCCGCACCGCCTAAACTGCCGATAGTTACAGCCGTTGGAATGGCAACTGCCAGCAGAATACTCTGCGGATTGCAGATTTTTTTTATAATATGCCTGTTTCCGCCGATTTCGATACCGGCAACAAAAACCATAAAATACAAAGCCGACATCAAAATCTCGTCCAGCAGGTCTTTATGTTCCAATCCCAAAAAGAAATATCCGCCGGCGATTCCTAAAGCGATAAATGTAAAAATAGCATAAACCATTATTCATCGCTCCCTTCCGCCCGGGCTGCCGTTTTTGCAAAAAGCTTCAGCACCAGCCACAGCATCAGCACGCTGCCGCCAATGATAAAAACTGCCATGACCAGAGATTTGCCGCCCAACTGGTCTAGTTTGCCCAAAAGCTCTGCATCACAGCCGATCTTAGCACCCAGACACAACAGCATGATAAACAGACTGACTGTAGAAAACCGGCTGAGCCATTTTTTCACATTATAATTTAAAAGGTCACTGCAACCTACGGCGATCCCCAAAACGATCGCGATCATGATCTCCTGCATTGCTTCCCCTCATTCCCATAATATAAAACAAGCCCCGCGCACGGCAGGGCCTGCTGATCACTATTTTTTATTCTAACGACAGCAGCAGCGGATAAAGCGGCTGACCTCCGTCAAAAACTGTAACTTCCCAACCGCCGTCCAGAGCTTCAAGCTCTGCGGCGATTTTATCAGCTTCAGACTGTGTCAGATCACTGCCATAATAAAGACTGATCAATTCCCAGTCGCTGCCGGCCAGCTTGACAGTTTCCGCCGTAACTTCTTCCAGAGTTGCTCCGGCATAAACGATCTTATCTTCCAGCAAACCAATGTACTGCCCTTTTTTTACAGTTATCCCGTTAACAACGCTGTCACGCACAGCAATACTGACAGCAGCACTGTGGGCTTCCTTAGCCTCACGTCGCATCACAGCGCTGTTTTCCTGCAGTGTTTTAGCTGCGTCAAAATGCAGCAGTGCCGCCAGACCCTGCGCCAGATTTGTTGTCGGCACATAATCTACCTGCGCTGCTCCCAATAATTTTTTGACCTGCTCCGCCGCCAGAATAATATTTTTATTGTTCGGTAAAATAATGTACTGCTCCGCCGAGCCCTTTTCAATAACTTTAATAAACGCCTCTACCGGCGGATTCATGCTCTGCCCCCCGCTGATGATCTCAGCTGCACCGAGCTGATGCATGATGCTGGCAATACCGTTCCCGGCCGCCACCGACAGTACAGCCAGACCGTGCTTCTCCGTCTGCGCACCGACAACGCGATGCTGATGCTGCTCGGCCATATTGTCGATCTTGATATCGTGCAGAGAGCCCCAGCTCAAGCCGTGCTGCAGAACCAGCCCGGGAGCTTTGGTATGGATATGCACTTTGACGATATCGCCGACAACAGCTACAATCAACGAATTACCCAAAGGCTGAAGAGTACTGCGTACAACGTCCTCTTTGACTTCAGCTTCCTTAACGATAAATTCTGTACAATAAGGATTTTCCAAATCTACTTCCATCTCGATAAAATTGGCAAAGGATGGCTTTGACGGCGGCAGATGCAGCTCACCTGCATCTTCGCCGCGGAAACCTGCCAGACAGCCTTCCAGGAAAACGATCAAGCCCTGACCGCCGGCATCCACTACTCCAGCCGCTTTCAGCGCCGGCAGCAGTTCCGGCGTACGAGCCAGTTCTTTTTTCCCGCTCTCCAACGCCTCGCATAAAACATCTTCAAAATCTTCACCCTGACGCACAGCATGATACGCACCTTTGGCAATAGCACGCGCCACAGTAAGGATCGTTCCTTCAACAGGCTTTGATACTGCCCGGTAAGCATACAAAATACCAAACTGAAAAGCCTTGCCCACCTCGTTGCTGGTAGCACGTTTTTTACCGGCCAGACCTTTGCCAAGTCCACGCAGCAACTGCGACAGGATCACACCGGAATTACCGCGCGCCCCCATGATCGCACTGCGGGCTGCCATAGTCCCTACTTCGGAAACAGTCGCATTCTGCAACTGACTGATCTCACGGGCCACTGCTGCCATCGTATGCATCATATTAGTTCCGGTATCACCGTCCGGCACCGGAAAAACATTTAAATCATTAATATATTGATAGTTTTTTTCAAAACTTTTATAAGCGCCCAACAGCATATTTTTTATTTGTTCGCCGCTGATAATCGCCTCTTGTTTACTTGTCATATCAAGTCTGCACCTTTCTTCAGCGCTGCCGCCGCACAAAAAGGCCAATAACACCGGGTCCTAAATGTGCTGCCAGAACAGTTCCGATCCCGGTTACCAGAACCGGCAGTCCGGGAAACAATTCCAGCATTTCCTTGCGCAAAGTTTCAGCGTCTTCCTCAGCTTCAGCATTCGCCACATACACAGCTTCTATAGGAGCATTAGCAGCAGCAAGCTCGACCATACGCTGCAATACTTTCTTGCGGGTACGGCATTTATCGACAACGACCAGTTCGCCGGCGGTATCGATGTGCACGATCGGACGGATGCCCAGAATATTGCCTACTAAAGCGCCTACGGCGCCTATGCGGCCGCCTTTCTGCAGATAATCTAAAGTATTGACGGAAAAATACGTTTCCGTCCGCTCGATCAGGCCCTTCAGATACTCTTCCAGCTCGTCCATCGTTGCGCCGGTTTCAGCATAAGCGAGTACTTCCATTGCCATTCCACTGATTGGACAGGCTGCTGTAAGACTGTCAAATACGCGAATATCAGACCCGGGAATTTCACTCATGACCTGTCGGGCTGCTAAGCGTGCTGTCTGAACAGTACCGCTTAAAACTCCGTCTAACATGATCGCAATCACTTTTTTACCGTCTGCGGCTAATTCTGTAAATACATCAAGAAATCTGCCGATGGCCGGCTGCGAAGTTTTAGGCAACTGCCCGCTTGCTTCCACCATGGCAAACATTTCCTGCAAACTTTTTTCTCCGTCCACCCATTCGGTATCTCCGTGTCTTACCAGCAGGGGGACCACATGGCAACGGGGATCGTCCCGCAAGGGTGTTTCTTCTGCAACAGCAATACTGTCCAAAACGATATGGATATCATTTCTCACTGCGCATCCTCCCTTAATCAAATTAACGTACATGCTCTTATTCAGGCAGACGCCTTTACAATATGTATATATTTTATCATATTTCCAGCTTTATTTCCACTTATAGCACAATTAGCAGGCTTTTTTAGCCATTTTTGTAAAAAAATAAAGTATAATCCTGCTTTTTCCACCACTGCCTGCAATTTCGTTGCAGCTCAACTCCAAAACAGCATTACAAATATTGTAAACGTCTTCAATTTATGAGCAGAGTTAAAAAAGGGTAAAAAAAAAAGCCCTTACGAGAAGGGCCAAATGAGGGGCTGTTTTGATACTCTTAGTATAGCATTTTTGTATACAATATGCAATAGCAGTTTTCTGCCTTTTTCAGAAAATTTGTGCAAAGAGAATTTACCTGCATTGGACAAAGGTTTATTGATAATCTTTACCTATAAAAATCACCGCGTCATAAGACGCATCATCAGCCCGCAGAATCCTCAATGTGTATGGGAACGGTACAGCCGACAGCCTGCTGACCACACGTCCGTTGCTGGTCGTAGATACTACCGTAGTCTGATCACGTTCAGGATCACTGCCGCCGTCAATAACCTCAAAGCCCATTGCTGCCAGTCTTGCTGCGGCATCACTGCCTGCTCCTTTGCCGCTGCAGTCAACGACCTTGACAGATACCGTATTGCGGCTGCTTTCCTTAGCAGGCGGTTTCACAGCCTTAGGCGGCTCTGTTAACTGCTGCCCGTCTTTCTCTGCCGGTCCCAGTTCTTCGCCTGACTTAGATTTTTTAGCCTTAGCTTTCTTTTCGGCATCAGCTTTTTCTTTATTCTTCTCTTTCGTATCCTCTTTTATTTTCTTTTCTGTTTGTTCATCTGCTTTGATTTTCTCTTCTGCAGCTTTCTGTTTTTCTTTTTCCTGCGCTGTAATCAGGTTGCGTTTATACTCTGCTTCCATTTTTTCAGCACCCTGACGATAACGTTCCGTCATCTGCGCGCCCTGCATATCTACCATCTGCTCGCGCAGGTCAGTAATATCGGGAATCCAGTAGCTGATCTCATCAATATATTCAGGCGTACCTGGAACTGTAGCCATCTGCAGACCGCCCTGTTCTTTCATCATTCCGTGTAAAGCGCCGCCCATCGCCAGCATATCTGAAACGGGCAGGTCAGTTTTGACCATTTTCATAATTTCCGAAACCAGCCCCGGCATCTTAGTTAAAATCTGTGCCGAAGCAATCTTTTCGTAAACCGCCATCATAAACTTCTGCTGACGCTTAATACGGCCAATGTCGCCTTCCTCATCACGATAGCGCACATACTGGATCGCTTTTTTGCCATCCAGATGCTGTTGCCCTGCCGGAAGATCGATCAGAAAATCATCCCAGTCATCATAATAATACATATCCTTTTCCACATCAATATCAATGCCGCCGATCGCATCGACCAAACTTTCAAAACCACTGAAATCGACCATTACATAATTATTGACCTGAATGCCCAAAAGCTCTTCCGTTGTCTGCTGCGTCAGCTTGTGTCCGCCGAACGCATAAGCATGGTTGATTTTATCCCAGCCATGCCCGGGGATCCGCACCCTGGTATCACGCGGAATCGACAGCAGCGAAACATTTTTACTTTTAGGGTCGAACATTACGACAAATAACGTGTCGCTGCGACCAGGATCATCGTCCTTTTCCCTGCCGTCTACGCCTAATACTACGATATTGCGTTTAGAGCCCAGCCGTTCATTGCGCGGCAGGTCATCCATAGTTTTAGCCAGCGTCCCAAACATCGGATCGCCGTTCATATAAGCATATACCAAATAACTGGCGGCAGCGATTGCCGCTACGATCAGCAAAATTAATTTTTTCAATCCTTTTCTTCCTTTCCCACACCCAATTACAAAATATTAGCCTGCAGTTCTTTATGAAACCGTTTAATAAATCCATGCAGTATCCGAGCTGTAAGCCCCCAGATAACATGCCCCTGATATTCGTAAAAATAGATATTATACCCCTTCCGCTTATACCAGTCGTGCGGATGGCGCGGCAGCAGATCAAAAGGAAAATCTGCAGTTGCGCGGTTTGCCAGTTCCATATGAGCAACGCGCGGCTCAGAAAGCAATAAAAAATTCAGCGGCACCGTAAAAATCTCAGCTACCTCATCGCTGTTGCAGTCCAGCTTTACTTCGTTGGCCAGCCTGCCAACAAAAGGATGAATAATAGGTCCCATATGTGTCACCAAGTAATCCAGTTCACCGCACAATTCTATTTTGTCTTCAGTAATACCCAGCTCTTCACAGGTTTCGCGCACAGCAGTTTTGGCAAAGCTGTCATCGCCGCACTCATAGCGTCCGCCCGGAAAACATACATCGCCCGGCTGCCAGCCCAAACCGGCGGCCCGTACTTCAAAAAGAACTGCCGGACCCTGCTTGGTGTCTATCAACGGCACTAAAACGGCAGCATCCCACAAACGGTCAGCTTTATCGATCCGGGCAGGACGGCGGTTGAGTCGTTCTGTGATCTGTTTTATAAGTTCAGCTGTTTTTTCCATACAATAACCCCATTTCTCCTATATCCCTTCTGCGTCCACAGCAAATTTCCTGCCGCCTGTTGTGAATTATTCTTGAAATATAAAAGACGGACGGGTCTAAACCCATCCGTCAAGGAGTCTTGTCTTATTTTAATAAAGCGGTTCTTCGATGTTCGACTTTTCGCTTTTATCCACCAGATAAGCAACGGTAGCGTCACCAGTAACATTAACGCAGGTCCGCGGCATATCAAGGATACGGTCGATACCTGCGATCAGAGCGGAACCCTCAAGCGGCAAGCCGATCGCCGTCAATATCATCGTCAGCATGATAAAGCCTGCCCCCGGAACACCGGCAGTGCCGATTGAAGCCAGCGTACCAGTAAGAACAATAGTCAGATACTGCCCGGTCGTAAGATCGACCCCATAGATCTGCGCAATGAAGAGTGCGCAGACTCCCTGATAAACAGCAGTGCCATCCATATTGATCGTAGCGCCCAAAGGCAGTACAAAACTGGAAATATCTTTGGATACACCCAGCTTTTGGATGCATTGCATGCTGACAGGCAATGTGCCGCCGGAGGAACAGCTGGTAAACGAAAGCACCTGTGCCGGTAAAATTGCTTTGAAGAACTTGATCGGGCTGATCTTGCCTACGAATTTAAGCAGACCGCCATAAACGATTACCGCATGCAGGAAGCAGCCGAGATAAACAGCGATAACAACCTTTAAAAGCGGCAGCAGTACGGCTGGGCCGTTAGCAGCAACGACCGGAGTTATCAAACCGAAAACACCGATCGGCGCCACATTCATGATAAAACCGACGATTTTATAGCTGACCTCTGCCAGACCGTCAAAAACATTGTACAGAGCCTTGGCCCGATCACCAACTGCAGTGATGCCGATACCCATGAACAGACTGAAAACGATGATCTGCAGCATGTTGGCTTTAAGCATCGCTTCCATCGCATTAGTCGGGAAAATGTCAATAATTACCTGCATGATAGGCGGCGCGGCTTTAGCAGCAGCTTTAACACCTTCAGCAGGCATGTTCACGCCGGCACCAGGTTCTAAAACCGTACCTAAAAATATACCCAGTACAATCGCAAATGCCGTAGTTCCCAAATAATAAGCCATAGTTTTGCCGCCGATACGGCCGATCTTTTTGATATCCCCCAAACTGCAGACACCGATGACGAGAGATGAGAAAACCAAAGGAACGATGATCATTTTGATCATATTCATAAAGATAGTACCAAAAGGTCCGATCCATGTTTTAGCGAAATCTACACCTTCCGCACCCAGTTCCAGACCGGCAATGATACCAAGACCAAGACCGATCAGAATTTTTGTTGACAAATTCATCAAAATATCCCCCTTGCGCATAATAAAATATTAAAATTACGTTTACAATAATTAGGCAAAAATAATAAAAATCCTGCCTTCTTTCTTCATGTATACAGTATTTCTGCAAAATCGTTGCCCAAACCGCAGTTTTTTCAAAAAAAATATGCTAAAGTTTTTAGTTCTATCCAAAAACTTTAGCATATCCTGAAATTATTTATTATTCTCCAAACGGTATGCACAATGGTTGGTAGCACCTGAATATTCATTCAGCTTGAAAGAACCGCGCAGTGCGGCCGCTACAAATTTTTTCGCCAGTTCCACAGCTTCGCGCACGCTTAGTCCATTGGCCAGTCCAGCTGTGATCGCTGCCGAATAAGTACAGCCCGCTCCATGGTTATAGCAGGGCTCGATTTTAGGAGCGCTGGCAATCGTAAATTCCCTGCCGTCATAAAGCACGTCAACAGCTTCCCTGCTGTCGTTGCGGGAACCGCTTTTGATTACGACATAGCCTGCTCCCAGTTCCTTGATGCGTCCGGCGGCTTCCTTGATCTCGTCCAGCGTTTCCACCTTTTCCATATCGGCAAGATAGGCTGCTTCGATCGTATTAGGCGTTACTACGTCAGCCCTCTGCATCAAAACAGTTTTGATAGCGGCGGCTGCTTCCGGTACCATGATCACATCCACGCCCTTGCAGACCATGACCGGATCAATAACGACATTGCGCAGCTTGAAACGGTCTATCGTGCGGGCCACCAGCTCAACCAGCTCGGCACTGCCCAGCATCCCCGTTTTCATAGCATCAATACCGATACCGGCGACAATCGTTTCGATCTGTTTTTCCACAACGTCCAAACCAATCGGGAAAATTTCGTGATCCCAGTCTTTATGAGGATTCTGGGCTACGATAACGGTAAGCGCCGTCATCCCGTAAACATCCAGCTCCTGGAATGTTTTTAAATCAGCCTCCATACCTGCACCGCCGCTGGCGTCGCTGCCGGCAATGGTCATGGCTTTATGCAGCATATTCATAACTTACCTCCTGCCTGAAGCTTTACCTAGCGTAAAGCTCCCATAAAATAACCGCCAAACAGCCGGGTATTCCAAAGAACCCCGCAATCAGCGCTTTGATAACGGTGATTTTGAGTCCGAAACCCAAAAATCCACCGATAAAATTGATAAACCACAAAGCTACCGCACCGCAGATACCATTCCAGATGAGACGAAACGGCAGTGAAAAACATTTTACGACAACGACTAAAATCAGGACGCCGATGATAAACGGCAGCGTTCCTTCCAGAGTACCCGAGTTGAGCCCTTTTACAGCATGGTCAATGCCCTGCATGGCCGAACCGCCCAGATCGCGGACAGCGCTTTCTATTTCCTGCATGCTATAGCTCCTTCTTTCTTACATTCTATGCCTGTTTTCCAAAGCACGTGATAAAGTCAGCTCGTCAGCATATTCCAAATCGCCGCCCACAGGCAGGCCATGAGCAATACGGCTGATAACGATACCGACAGGCTTCAGCAGCTGCGCCAGATAGGCAGCAGTGGCCTCGCCTTCCACGTCAGAATTGGTAGCGATGATAACTTCCCTGACCGTATCACCCTGCAGACGCCGCAGCAGCTCTTTTACACGCAGATTATCAGGACCGATACCGTCAAGCGGCGACAAAACACCGTGCAGCACATGGTAAACACCGTTATAACCGCGGCTGCGTTCCATCGCCATTACATCCTGCGGCTGTTCCACAACGCAGACTACGCTGTGGTCGCGGCCTGCATTACCGCAAACCTCACAGGTCTCGACATCGGTAAGATTATAACAAATATCACACAAACGGATCTGCCGCTTGGCCTCCAGCAGTGTTTCTGCCAGACGGCGCACCTCTTCTTCCGACATATCGATAATATGATACGCCAGACGCAGAGCGGTTTTGGAACCAATACCGGGCAGACGCCGCAGCTGTTCATGCACATTGGCCAGCGGCCGGATCATTCTGGCCATTTTCAGAACATGCCCGGCATTTTCATCCCGCCGGTCAGTTTGCCCATTTCAGCTTCAGTCATTTCGTCGATCTTGCGCATACCTTCGTTAACTGCCGCTACCAAAAGATCTTCCAGCATTTCTACATCTTCCGGGTCTACTGCGCTGGGATCGATCTTAACGCTGACAACTTCTTTTTTACCGCTGACAACTACGGTGACAGCACCGCCGCCGACTGTAGTTTCGATTGTACGCAGCTTTAATTCCTCCTGCATTTTTGCCATATCAGCCTGTAATTTCTGTACTTTTTTCATCATGCCCTGCATATTTCCCATACCACCGTTAAACATTATTGTTCCTCCTCGTAATGATGCCTTGCGGCAGAAATTTGATTTATAATTTTTGCAGTGTACCGCCAAAAGCGTCCAGCGCAGCCTTCACAGCCGGTTCAACATCTTCCGCCGGCGGCTGTTTTGGAGCAGCTTTAGGTTTGGCAACGGCAGGCTTGGCGGCAGTGATGCATTCCAACCGTACGCTTTGCCGTGCCAGTCTCAGCAGCACTTCTTCAAAAGCTTTCTTATAATCAGGATCGTTCATCCTGACGCACATGAATTTATTTTTGAACCCAACGGTCAAAACGCCGTTTTCATACCCTGTAACATAACCGCCGGCGGCACAGGCCACCATAGACTGTTTTTTCTCATTCTTAAGGATCTCCAAAGCCTGGTTCCACAGATCTTCGCCTTCGGTCCAGTCACCGCTGTATTCCAGTGTCGTCGCAGCAGCTGCTTCCTCAGAAACAGGTTTCGGCTCTGTTTCAGCTTTTACCGCAGCAGCAGGCTCGGGTTCCGCCGCTGGTGCCTGAACGGCACTTACTGCCGGCGCTTTTTTTACCCGGGACGCTGCAGGAGCAGCAACCGTCGCTGCCTGTTTTTCTTCGGGTTCAGGCTTAATCTGAGTCCTGCTGTTTGCAGCACCCAAAGGCACACCGCTGCGCACCTGATGCTCCAGCTGCTCTACGCGGGCCATCAGTGCGGCAATAGTACTGCCCTCAATACGGCACAGATCAAACAGACATAATTCCGCAGTAATCCTGCCCCGCGCACTGAACCGCAATTCACCCATGGCCTGATGCAGACGTTCTTCAGCCGCCATCAGGCGATCACTGCCAAATAACGGAGCCAGCTCGGAAATAGCTTCTTCCGTATCCGTCAAATAAATTTCGTAGTATCCGGGCGATGCTTTATAGAGCAGCACCGCCCGCAGATACTCGGCCAGCTCTGTCAGGATCTGACGCACATCCTTGCCCTGCTCAGCCAAACGGTTCAGCAGCTGCAAAGCAGCTGACAGGTCCTGCCTGCCGATCGCACGCACCAGCTCACGCAGCGCTTCACGCCCCACGATACCTAAAACGCTCCGTACCGTTTCGGCAGTTACAGTATCTGCCATAACGCCGCACTGATCCAACAGGCTCAGCGCATCACGCATACCTCCGTCTGACTGAATCGCAATCAGTTTCAAGGCTTCGTCATCCGCTCTGATTTCGCTGCCGTCAGCAACCTCGCGCAGACGTTTGGCAATATCCTCATTAGTCACACGTTTAAAATCAAAACGCTGACAGCGGGAATGGATCGTTGCCGGTATCTTATGCGGCTCTGTCGTCGCCAAAATAAACACGATATGCGCCGGAGGCTCTTCCAACGTTTTCAGCAGCGCGTTAAAAGCTTCTGTCGTCAGCATATGCACTTCGTCGATAATATATACTTTATAACGCCCGTTAACAGGCGCAAACATAACTTTTTCACGCAGGTCACGGATCTCATCGATACCGCGGTTAGAGGCAGCGTCGATCTCAAACACATCCATACTGCTGCCGTCATTGATCCGCTGGCAGTTGGCGCACTCGTTACAGGGATTAGCAGTAGGCCCCTGCTCACAATTCAGAGCTTTCGCCAGAATCTTCGCCGTACTGGTCTTGCCTGTACCTCTTGGACCGGCAAATAAATACGCATGCGCAATCCGTCCTGTCGTCAAAGCATTGCTCAATGCGATCCTCACTGCGTCCTGACCTACAAGGGCATCGAAGCCCTGCGGCCGCCAGCGCCTGTATAGTGCTACATAAGCCATTTTCTGCCTCCTTTCCCGTCATTAAGCCTCTGAGTTTCTTATCTACTTATTATATAAAATTTACGGATATAAGTACATATCCAATTTTGTGAAAAAATTAAGGGACACTTTTGCAGTTACTGCCTGCCGGCTTCGCCGGTAGCGGCAACCCGCGCAGCTCCTTTTTCCGTCGCTGCTTCTGGGTAAGTTCGCCCTTTATTGCCCATGCGGCGCTTTGCTTCTTCGGGCAATGGCTTCACTTATATCCAATTTTGTGAAAAATTTAAGGGACACTTTTGCATCAATAATATAAAAATATAAAAAACCGGCTGTCATAAACAGCCGGTTTTTTCTCAGTTGTTTCCCTGTAGGGCCACAGACGCAGGCACCCCTGCGGCACATAAGAGGATCCGCTTAGTGCTGCTTCCTTCCGGACCTGACACGGTTCACAGACTCCTATTGCGCAGGACCCGCCGCCTGCGGTCCTACAGAAAAACAAAAAGCCGCTGACCGCGGCAAACTTTTTTTAAGTGGCGGAGAGAGAGGGATTCGAACCCTCGGTACGGTTTCCCGTACACACGCTTTCCAGGCGTGCACCTTCAACCGCTCGGTCATCTCTCCAGGTTGAAAAAATCAGGGATTATGCTATTGTTTACCGCTTAAAAATAAACTTGCGGCTGGCTTAATCCAGCCGCAAGTAACAGTATACTGATTTCCGGAAGATATGTCAAGAGTTTCCATCAAGATTATGTAAAATTTTTTTCACTTCTCTATTAATCATTACTTACTTCATCAGCAGGCAGCAGCAGCAGTGAGCGCTCGGAATTAAGCGTAACGTTCTGAGCTGTTGCCCCCATTACCAGACCTTTGACCAGGCCGGCACCGGTTTTAGTCATCGCGATCATCGACACATTTTCTTCTTCCGCCCAGCGGCAGATTTTTTTAGACGCCGCCCCTTTATCGACCAGATAAGAAGCCTTGATCCCAAAAAGTTTCATCTCGGCCACCAGTTCTTCCATCCGCGATTCGGCATTCAGCAGCTTGCTTTCAAGATCGCTCTGATTGCGGCTGCGTTCCACTACATGTACGAACACCACTTCCGCTACATGCTCACGCAGGCTGCGGATCAAATTGAGCGCCACTAAAGATTTCTTAGAAAAATCGGTCGGTATCATCAATTTACGCAACATATCGTCATCGGCAATATTGTCGCTGTCACCGTCGGTTTTGGCAACAAACAATGGCCGCTTCGAAGATCTGGCAAGATCAAAGGTCGTACTGCCCAGCAAGGCACTTCTAAAAAAGCCCTTTCCATGCGAAGCCACTAAAGTCAGATCTACTTCTTTATCGTCGCCGACGCGGGTTATTTCTTCAAATACCTCGCCCCAGGGCATTTCGATACTTACTGCTTCATAACCATTGCGCATCAGCTCGTTGGTATACCCCTGCAGCTTGCTGTAAACCTTTTTATAGCTGCTGCTGTAAGGATCTGCGTCCTCTTCTTCATCGAATACATAAGCTAGAATAATTTCCGTATTTGTATCGGGGCACAGACTGTACAGGCACGGCAGCAGTATTTCTGACTTAGGCGTAAGATCCATTGCTAACAAAACTCTTGTAAACATGTCGTTCATTGCTCCTCTTTATCTAAAAATAGCTTGCGTCGACAGCGCCGGCAGTTCCTGCCGACAATCTTTTTTCATCCTATTTAAATAGTTATATTTCGCCATTTATAAAAAAAATCCTGCCTTATTATTGTAAGTTGACTTTGAACAGGTTAGAATATATACAGAAATTTGAATTTATACAAAAGGAGCTAATGCGATGTTAAAGCAAAAAATCGACACAGCCGTACTCTTTGCTCAGAAAAAAACAGAAGTTCAAAGCAGCGCGCGCACTTTGCTGATACTTGACGGCCAGGAAAACGCCTATATTTCTGCCGATGAACTTACAGAAGAGCTTTTAGCAATTCCGGAAGAAGGTGCTATCTGGCTTGATATGTCATTATTCGGCTCGCACGATCAGGTAATGACCGTCGCCCGCTCCTTCAAACTGAGTCCCGCTACTCAAAACATTTTAGAAAATAAAAAACAGCAGCCGCGTTTATTCCGCGACGGCAACAACAGAATCCTCGTCTGCCGCCACCTGCAGCTAAACGAAAGCGGCAATGCCGTTTATAATAATATTTGTTTCGCCGCCAGCGCCAACAGGCTGCTTTCTCTGCAGCATGGCCGCTGTGACCGTTTAAAAAATGCGCGTACGCTGGTAACAACCCTGCAGAAGCCGAATAATACGATCCCGCAGGCTTTGACCCTGATTTTAGGCAAGATCCTTGACGACAACTGCGAGGTCATCAATTATCTGGAAGAACGGCTGCAGCTTCTGTCTGCAGCTTACAGCGAACAGGATGAACATCCGGATCCCAAAGAACTGCTGCGTCTGCGCCGCAGCCTGGTCACTGCCAAACAGGCGGTCTATCCGATGCGCCGCATCGTCAGCCGCGCCTTGCGTCAGGACCCGCCTTTAGTTATCGGCAGCGATAATGCCCCCGAACTTTTGACGATCAAACTGGAAGGTGCCGTACTTACCTTATCGGTCGCCGAAGAATTACTGACTTCTCTGGAGCGGCTCTGCGTCAATGCCGCTGCTGAACGCAGCGCTGATATTCAGGCTACGCTGACTACAGTGGCAGTCATTTTCCTGCCGCTGATTTGTATCAGCAGTATTTTTGCCATGAATTTCCAGTATATGCCGGAACTGAAATCCCAATGGGGCTATCCGCTCTGCCTTGGCGTTATGGCATTGATTGCTATCTTTACGCTTAAAAAATTACAACGTAAAAAATGGTATTAATATTTCAAAATTATATTGAACCTCAAATACGCAAAAACCATCTGTACTTAAAGTACAGATGGTTTTATCAGTTTTCAGGCGTTGAATACCTTACCCGGGTTAAGAATATTTTTAGGATCAAGCGCACGCTTAATTTCCTTCATCATTTTCATTTCTACCGGCTCCGTATATTTTTCCATGGCTTCGACCTTCTTGGCTCCGATGCCATGCTCGCCGGAAAGACGACCGCCCAGACTGTAAACATAAGGATAAGCTTCAGCATGGAAACGGCTTACTTCATCTTCCCACTGCTCGTCGCTCATCTCGCCTTTCAAAATCTGGAAATGCAGATTGCCGTCGCCGGCATGAGCCAGCGTAAAGAGTTTAAAGTTGTAATTTTCCGCAACCCTGGTCAGATGGCGGATACAGTTAGCGATTTGATCGACTGGTACGACAAGATCATCAGAAGTGCTGACCAGACTCAAAACGCGCGTAGATTCCAGACAGTTGCGACGGAGCTTCCACACACGGTCATCAGCCTCTAAAACATCAGTAGCGCCGCTGGCACTGCAGATCTCGTCCAGCTGTTCCATTTTGCTTTCCAGCTCATCTTCATTAAAGGTCTCTACCGTCACAATAACATAAAAACCGTCTTCATAATGAGGCAGCTTCAATTCGCAGTAATCGCTGGAGCTGCGTACAAACGCATTATCCATAAACTCCACGCTCGTCGGATTCAACCCCGCTTTGATCAGGTTCGGCACCAAACCGACAGCTTTATCCAAATCGGTAAAGATCGCCAGCAAATCCAGTTTATACGGACACAGCGGCAGCAGCTTTAAAGTGGCTTTAGTAATAATGCCTAAAGTACCTTCACTGCCCATGATCAGCTGTTCCAGGCAATAGCCCGTCGATTTTTTCTTCAGCCGTGCACCCACATTAACGATATCGCCGGTAGGCGTAACTGCTTCAATCGCATAGACCTGATCGCGGGTAGTGCCGTAACGTACAGCCTTATTACCGCCTGCATTAGTGGCAATATTACCGCCGATCAGACAGCTGTCGGCGCTGCAGGGGTCGCCTGCATAGAGGAAGCCGGCCGCATTGGCTTTTTCCTGAATTTCTACTGTACGCGCACCAGCCTCGACAACCATATACATACCTTCAGTATTCAGCTCTTCGATTTTGTCCATCCGTTCCAACAGCAGAACGATACCGCCATAAACAGGGATCGCCCCGCAGGAAACACTGGTCCCTGCACTGCGGGGTGTTACCGGCACATTATATTGATTGGCGATTTTCATGACCGCCGCAACTTCTTCTGTGCTGCCAGGCCAAACTACGACCTCCGGCAGATGATGATAACGGGGATCAGTTTCCTCGTCAGTTTTGTACTTTTCAAGGGTTTCGGCATCGGTCCTTACATACTCCGCGCCCAAAGCCGTTTGCAGAGCTGCTACCACTTCTGCGCTGACCGGTTCGTATTTACTCATAACTTCCATTCCTTTCTACTGTCCTACAAAATAAGATTTTATCTTTTCCGCAGCATACTGCCGCTGCAGTTCAATAACTTACAGATCAAAGATCTTGCCCGGGTTCAAAATCAGCTGCGGGTCCATCGCCGCCTTGATCGTGCGCATGATCGCCAGCTCACCGGCCGGGGTATATGTTTCCATTTCTCTGAGTTTTTTTGCGCCGATGCCATGCTCGCCGGCCAGACGCCCACCGATGCTGTAAGCATAAGTATAAACCTCTTTATGGAAAGCTTCCACTTTGTTTTCCCATTCTTCGTCGCTCAATTCGCATTTGCATAAAACGATATGCAGATTCCCGTCGCCAATATGCGCGTTGATTTTGACCGGGAAAGGATATTTTTCGCCTATTTTCATAATAAACTTGATCATACCGGCGATCTCATTAACAGGAACTACCACGTCGTCCGTCAGGGAAACCAGACTGATCAAACGTACAGACTCCTGACAGTTGCGGCGCATATCCCAAATACGTTCATCGGCTTCCAGCACATCGACAGCGCCGGCAGCACTGCACAACTCATCCAGCTGCTCCATTTTCAGATCCAGCTCGTCCTCGCTGAAAGTCTCCACTGTGATGATAACATAAATGCCGTTCTCATAATGAGGGGCTCCCTTAAACTCCAGATAGTCGGCCGTACCGCGCACATAGGAATTATCCATATACTCCACACTGGTCGGATTAATGCCGGCCTGCATGATTTTCGGCACTACGTCCAAGGCCTGCTCCGGATCGCTGAACACAGCCAGCAGATCAAATCTGTAAGGCGGGATCGGCTGCAGCTTAAGCGTCGCCTTAGTGATAATGCCCAGCGTGCCCTCACTGCCCATGATCAGCTGTTCCAGGCAGTACCCGGTCGATTTTTTCTTTAAACGTGCTCCCAGCTCTACGATCTCACCAGTCGGTGTTACGACCTCGACAGCGTAAACCTGGTCACGGGTCACACCGTAACGCACCGCTTTATTGCCGCCGGCATTAGTGGCGATGTTGCCGCCGATCAGACAGCTTTCAGCGCTGCAGGGGTCGCCTGCATACAGAAAACCAGCCTCATTGGCATATTTTTGAATATCGACAGTACGCACACCGGCTTCAACCTCCATATACATGCCTTCGGCATTCAGCTCGATGATCTTGTTCAACCGTTCCATTAAAAGGACAATACCGCCGCATACAGGAATAGCGCCGCCAGCCAGACTGGTGCCGCCGCTGCGGACAGTGACCGGCACATCATATGTATTGGCCAGCTTGATAACAGCCGCGATCTCCTGCGCGTCCTTCGGCAGAACAACCGCCTCCGGCAGATGGAACTTGCGCGGATCAGTTTCTTCGTCAGTCTGATACTGCTCTAATTTTTCAGGCTCGGTCAAAACGTATTCAGCGCCGACGATAGTCTTTAAAGCGTCCAGCACTGCTTCCGTTACGGGAGCGTAAATTTTCATATTTCATCTTTCCTTTCCTTCTGTACTGCCAGCTCGGCAGGCGTAATCTCCGGGTGCTTATACCGAGTTTTCTGATCGGGTTTTAAACGTCCCAGGCTGATAGCATTCTGCGGACACCAGTGCGCACAGCCGAAGCAATGCACACACTCGCTGCCAAAAGCAGGCTTACCAGCTGCCATAGTTATATTGCCCGCGGGGCAGACCTCGGCACAAATGCCGCAGCCGACACATTTATCATCAGCGCAGCTCAGCTTACCGAACTGCTTGATCTTATCCAGCACCCACATACCGGCAGCTGTACCGCCATACTTCCACAAAAAACCACGATCCAGATGCTGATAATTATCATACTTATTTTTGATATTACGGGCGATCAATCCCAATTCAGCCGGAGCGTTGCGCAGCAGCTTCTCCTGACGTGCCTGCGGCGAAGGAAAGACGATACTGTTATCAGGCAGCGCCACCTGAGCGCCATATGATAACCGCAGCTCACGCTGCTTTAAAAGCTCTTTCCCCTGACCCAGCGCCTGTCCGGACATCGCGCCCATAGTCACTACTAAAAAGATATACTGAGGCACCATTTTCACCTGCTGTAGAAAAGCCTCCACTACAGGCGGCAGCGCCATACAATAAACAGGGCAGACGATACCGACAACTTCGTCCTGCACCTCGTAAGGCGCTTTTAAATAACCGGTAATGCCTTCCAGCCGGCACTGCTCCAGTTCCTGCGCGATACTTTTAGCGGCATACAGGCTGTTACCTGTGCCACTCAAATAAAAAATCACTGCCATGAGGTTCGCCTCGCTTCTTTGATAATCCGTCAAACGGCAGATAAATAACCGTTTCCATTATATACCAAATGAAGTTGGATAGTCAAAAACGACGTATGCTACAAATTTATCTTCTCTGCCTTTAAACTCCGTCATCTTACAAATTCAGTATTTTCTATATTTTCTTGATTTTCCACAGTTAAACTTGCTATAATATAGAGAAACAAGAATCAGATCAATTGGAGGAATCTAAATGGCCGCAGCAAAAACAAAAGCCCGCATAGATGTAAAATATCTCGCTGAACAACTATTAAAATGCCGTTTGGAAGCCGGACTGAACCAGGCCGAAGCGGCGGCAAAAATAGGCGTTGCCCCTTCTAACTATTTTTATTATGAAACAGCCAACGCCACCAAGCCTACTGAAAAATTTATTGCTAAAATAATGCAGGCTTACGGAAAACCGCGCGACTTTTTTATAAAAATCATTGAACAGGAAGATGATCTCAACTATCTTCTGCCCGCAGAAATCAAAGCCTGGGCAAAGAGTGATGAAGCTATTCCCTATATCCTGATGGCGCACGCCAAATATGCCGCAGATAAACTGTCGGAGAAAAAAACGGAATAGACCCTAAAGCAAGCAGCTTAACCGCTGCCTGCTTTTTTATTTAGACCGGAAAATAAAAAAATGGGGCTGGATCCTAAGATCCAGCCCCTAAAATTTACCATGTATGCCGATTATCACATCGCTATTCCCTACGCCATGATAAGCACCTATATCAAACATTTTTGCATTACATCTTATTCCTGCATAAGCATCGCCATTGTCGGTATTATATAAAACACCAAAATCAACTTTACCAGGCCGCTGCCTGTTTTTGCTTTTCGCCTCAGCCGCTACAGCTTTATTAAAAGCTTCCGTCATATCCAGCACAGTCTGCTGCGATCTGTCGATAACGAGCTTGCCCTGCTCAAACTTTTGTGTTTCTTCCAACTGTGGCTGAAATACAGTTTCCTGCCCATTGTATTTAACTATTATCTTATTTTCCGCATCGGTTATTTCAACATCAGTTTTTTCACCATTTACCTTCGGCACATAAGTGATTGCCTGCTGCTCACTATTTTTTACTGCTGCAATAAAAACAGAACGCTCCTGATAGTCCTTAACAGTAGCTGTCAAAACTGCCAGCTGCTGCTTATAAGCAGGTACATATTTTTGATAACAGCAAACAAAGCCCACCATAAATACCAGCAGACAAAGTAATAAATACTGCACATATTTATTGCCGCAAAACTGTTTTAATAAATCAATCATACTCCTCACCATCTGCTGCTATAACCGCGAGTATCCAGATGCAGCCAGTCGCCATAACAGCCAATGCCTAATTCAGAGCCATCGATACCATGCCAACCAGCAGCAGTCAGTACCATCGTCAGCAGCTGTGCAGCCGTGTAATCTTTGCCTGCGACATGAATATCAGCGGCACAGCCTCTGGTGTGATAACTGCCTACAGCACCGCCGCAGGCAGTATTGACGCCATCATCTACCGTTCGGAAACCGGATTTAAAGCTGGTGCCGTATTCTGCATGATATTTAGTAGTGTTAATGACCCAATCCGGATCACATTCACGCAGACTATCCAGAATTCTGAACAATTTTTCTGTTTTACTGTCATTAGTGCACAGCCGGCCCCTTTCGTCATCCCAGGCATAAACATTTTTATTTCTGCGCCAGCAATCCCATTCACTCACGCTCCAGTGTTTACTTACATACATTATTCTCACCTTCTTTACATCTTACGTCAGTTGTTTCTTCTTCATCAGGGATACCGTTATTATTGCGGTCGATCATGATTTTAGCAGCAGCTACTTTATCGGTAACATACCGCAGCAGCGCCAAAATACCAGCTGATCCCAATACATTGACCCCTTTTAACAGCATGTCTAAATCTAATATATTAAAGAACAGCCATTGATAAACCCAACCAATTAAAAACAACGTAAAAAGCAGGCATAAATAAATGCACACGAAATTGATCATGTGCATCTGCCTGACATTATAAATATTAAGTTTATCGCTTACTACCTGCATCCCGCTCAAAAAGCATCCGACAAAACTACGCCACATCACTGCATTTCTCCCTGCGGGCTTGTCGGCAGCTTTTCCAGTTTTTTCATCAGATCTGTGCAAATGCCATTGCCGCCCAATGCATGGTAAGCGTTATAAATACGGTGAAATTTATAACGCTTTTCTACCGGCATATAGCCCTGCATGGTATATCTTTCGTGCGCCTGATCGATACGGTCATTAAGAAGGGAACACAAACCTTCTTTGATCGCCAGAAAATCATCGTCACGTTTTTTAGTCTCCGCTTCGCGCTGCTGCTGCACCTTTTTCGCCTCATCCTGCATCCTAAGAACCACCGCCGAAAGAAAGGTTACGACAACGCCAGTAATAATCTGTAAAATTACCTCCATTTATACACCTTCTTTGTAGAACTATTTCACTGCTATGCAAAGATATGAAATATTATATGTAGAATCACCTATTTCACAAGCAATCTCATAATATCCAGTAGATTGATTTAAACAGCTTTGATTTTTATCAATAAAATACTTACATTGCTCTCTTATATATCCCTCTGGTAAAGGTATTGTTGCTGTCATTCTAGGATTTTTAATAAATCCACCAGAATTATCACTTATTTTTGTAGTCCATACACTGCCAGTGATAACGGTTACATTTGTTTTTTCTGGCACTTGTGCTAGTATTTCATTAATAATTTCACCTAATGTTTTTCCATTCAGTAATTCACTATTTTCTGCTTCTGTTATCTTTCTTATTTCCCATTTTACTGTTCCATCATTTATCATTAATAATTCACCCGCTTTATTAATCTAAAATAACCGTTTCTAATTCACTCTTATCTGTAATAGCTTTAACCTGCTCCTGTTTTTCCCAACCATTTTGCTTACAAATACCTCTATGTAAACCTAAATCTACATTCCATTGCAATAATTGATCTTTAGTTAAGAAATATATCTGTTTAACATCACTGCTCTTTGGATAACCTCTCATCGGATAACCATTAGGAAAGTTTTTAGCAAATTCTTCAGGAGCAAGATAGATAGTATTTAGATCACTGGAAACCGTATTTTGAGTATCTCTATCACTATCATAAGTCACTGTCTCACCAGAACATTCAGAAACGAAACCGCCTGTAATTTTACGTTCTGTCCAAATATCTATTTCAGAGAGTTTAGACTCTTTTAATTCATCAAGTGTAGGTTCTTTTATTACTTCAATAATCGCACCATTGACCAATTTTATTTTACTGATATCATAACTTTCTTCTGATACTACAGCCATTTCATTACGACTTGCCAAATCTGCTGCATCTGGTTCATAGTTGCAAGACGCAACACAATCACCATTTTCATTAAAAATATAATACATTTATTTCATCTCCTTATTTAAAACAAAAAATCATATATAAAAAAGAAACAGACGCATCACCATTATTTTCTAACGATGAAGGTAACGTAACTACACCATTATCTTGATTTATATGATTTAACGCGAGTGTTGCAGAATATTTATTCCAACCACTATCATCACCATTATTCCACCATACTTGCTTATAGCAATACGAAACCTTATCTAACCAATAAAAACAATTTTGTCTTGTGTACCCAGATGGAATTGGAATAGTAGCTGTTCTAGAAGGCCTTGAAATACTTAGCCATCCTATCATACAATAAAAAGTCCCCCTTGGAGCTAATCCCAAAATCTGTTCAACAGTCTTTCCTTGTAACAACTCGCTATCTTTACTTAATAGGCTTTCGTCTATTTTGCAAACCTCCCACTTAGCACTTCCATCTACACGGACGTCCCCCCCGAATCTACATTTGTAGGTTCATTTGAACCAGTAGTTCCAGCCTGCACACATTTCAGGTAGTAACCAGCATACGCAGGGTCAGACAAAAATCTAATTGTTCCTACAGAAACAGTTTCAGCAGCTTTCCAACAATCAGGAATATTTTTTCCTTCAATCAAATTATTTTCATCCAAAACAACTACCTTATTATGAGCAATCACCTTCCATGTAACACTGCCATCTAACACCGAACTTTGCGAAGTAACAACAGGCTCGCTCACCGAACTTGTTCCAGCAATTGTACACAATAAAAATACCGTACTGTTATTTGCTAACTGTACGGTATCATTCACTTTATATTCTTTAGATGCTTCCCAAGAACCAACACCACTGTCCTGTTTCTTCTTGATCCATGTAATAGAACCATCAATAACTTCTCTTACGGTTGTATTCCAATCAGGCTCATTTGTAGCAGAATATCCAGCATTTTTCGCAACTGCGATAAATCCAGCCGCCATATTCGGGCTTCTTACTATGTGACCTGCCTGATATTCTGTTTCCGGCTGCCATAATCCATCAACAAGGCATTCCAGTGTTTCGTGTTCATTCTTCATATAGGCCTGCAGATCGTCCTGTGTTGTCGGTGTCGCAGAACCTTCATACATAAAGTATTTTTTTATGTCTTTTATAAATTTAGGTATTTGCATTTTATACCAGCTCCCTTCTAAATCCCTGCCAGGTCAAATCACAAACTGCCTCTATCGACTTTCCTTCCGCATTGATGATCTGAATCTTGCACGGGTTGCGTGTGATAATTTTTACATTTGCCACCGCTACCAAACTCTGAATAGCATTGATCCGCACTGAAGTCGTGTAATAATACGGTGTTTTGATTGGCAGCGTCAGACCTTCCGCCGGAATCAGCAGATTACTGAAATTCTCAACCCTGTCCGGAACGTCGATAATTGCGTTCAGCTTTGTGATCTTCGCTCTGGCATCCGCTTCCGGAATCGAGTGAACCTCCAAATGGAGTGAATCTGTTGCGTTGATAACTATTTTACCGGTATACGGTTTAAAAATACCGCTGAAGCGCCAGTAACTATTCAAAGCCTCTCCCCAGGCCATTTCCTGTGGTTTTGACCAGGCTAAACTGCCGCTTCCAAGACAATATTTGACTGTAGATGGCGAATTCAAACCATATTCAAGCCACAGCTGCCCGCCAGCCAGCGGCTGCAGATGCGACAGAACCAACAGCTCGTCATTGATCGATTTACCTTTCAGTACACCGTTTTCCACAACACCGTCATGCTCAACTTTTTCCCAGTTATTTTCGGCCAAGTCGACCTTCCAAAGCACATTTTCTTCCAGCGGGTCGCCCAGATTCAAAACAGCATATGCCGCATTGACGCTCTCGTTACCGCCGTTATCCACTGCCTTGATCATAACAGTGTGCACGCCCTGGCGCAGTGCCTGCGTTTCAAAAGGCTGCGACGTAATGACGCCGCTATGCAGCTCAAAAGCCGTCTGCCACTGCGGATTGCTGCCCTGCGTATACTTGATTTTAAAGCCTGCGATATCATTGACCTTCGGATAACCAAAATTCCACCAAAAGCGACGCGTACCATCCGGCAGCAATTCCGCATCCAGCAAAGCAACATCCGGCGGCGGCCTGTCTTTACCTGCTATCTCTGCCAGCTTGATCGCCGGCGCGCCCTTCACACCGTCACGACTGACCGCCTGCACCGACACCCAATAAGACCCCTGCTGTAAACCTGTCAGCGTCGCACTGGTATCAAAGGTCGACGAGTACGTTTTATAACTCTTGCCGTCCCGCGATAAACTGACTGAATAGTGATCCAGATATGCATAATACATATCGTCCCACGTAATATCCATCCCCATCTGCAAAATGCCTTCTGCACTGGTCCAGCTGTTTTCTTCCACGGTCAGCCCCGTTACCGAAGGCGGCGTAGTAGTATAAGGCGGCTTGGAATTAGTATAATCCGGCATCACGATCGGCGCACCCAGCTCGTCATTATAAATCGACGGATTATACTGCCTGCAGGTCAGCTGATAAGTGCCGGCATTAGTTTCATCGATCTCCGTGATACGAAACGGCATTTTACTGAAAATACCGCCGTAAGAAACCGTAATAACGTCGCCGCATTCCAAACTCATGCCCTGCGTCGCCACACTGAACGAAACCGAAATCGAACAGGTCTTGTTCAAATCACGATACAACCTGGCTACACGCAGCGCCTGATTCTGCGAAGTACATCCCGCCAGCGTGATCGTCTTTTCAATGATCCTGCCGTCCTGTTCCAGCTGTGCCTCCAGATCTTCGACTACGACCTTGATCTCCGTCCAGTTCTGCGATGGATCAAAATAACCGATCTTATAACGGTTCGGCGTTTCCTCCAGCGAAGTCTGCGTGATCGACAGACTGTCTTTGATAATCGTTGTATCGTCAAAAGCATAGCAGGGAGTTTCTTCCTTCTCCACCCGCAACGCGATCTGCCTGTTCAGCGTCAAAAATAAACCACCGACCGCCAGCATCGAACTCAACTGTTCGATCGGTGTTTTCTGCGCATCTAAAATAATATTCAGTTTATAACGCGGGGCTTTCTGCTTCACGCCTTCGGCGTCCAGGTATTCCACCTCTTCATCACAATAGGCCGCCACGTCCTTAAAGCTGTCGTCGTCGATCATATCTTCCGCTATCCAGTGACCGGTGCCATACCTTTTATTCGTCAAAAAGTCTCTGATGATCCAGGACGGGTTCTCGCTGTATTCGCTGACCCAGGCCGAATCCTTCCAAACCTTGACCCGCTGCCCCTGCACGATGCAGTTGACTGTCGGGTTACCGCCGCTCAGCCTGCCGCTCGCCACCAGATCAGTCCTGATCCAGGCAGTGTTGGTGTAACCGCCCACATCCTGAAAATTATCAGGAGCTACACAATCGTTAAAAACAAAGCTGCCGATCGCGTAACCACGATTGTCCAGCACCACCATATTACTGCGAGCCGGATCGGCCGGATCACAATAACAGCCCACCGCAGCAGACGAATTGAACTGCATATTTTTGGCATTGATGCCTTTGCTCGTCCTGTCATCGACAGCTCCGTCTATCTTCCAGCCATTGCCGCACTCGTTCCTGATCTTTTCGATAACTGTCGACAAAAGCGCCGCCTGCTGATCCTGGCTTTCCACATCTTTCAGCGCATATGTATCTGTTTTACCGCCTGCTTGGAGATATAAAGTATTGCCGCTGCGGTAGACCACCGCGTCCTGGTGCTGGATATTATAGATACTGATATTAGTATCATTTTTAATCAGCTCTTCGTTGGCGCAGACGTTATAAACGCCCTTGATACCGCCTTCGCAGACGATAACATCCTTCTGTAAATATCTTTCGCCGTTATAGGGGTTATGCCAGACTTGCAAACCGCCCCATTTTCTAGTACCATAGATTACAGGAATAACTGCATCCTGTGAGATATCGTTAGTGGTAGTACTGAACTTACTGTAATCATCCTGACTGTAGTCACCGTCAAGGTTGCCGAAAGCGTTTGGCTTATGTGTTACAGACCACAAGGTGGAAGCGATACTGGCACCATACATACCGCCAGTAACCCAACCTATTTTACCCAAATTACCAAACCACTTTACACTAGCCCCCCATGAACCTATAGCAAAACCAGCAAGAGTAAATAACATTTTACCTGTTTTTTTCCCTTTACCCAAATTTCCACCTACTTTCTTTTAGGAGTTGATTTTGTGTTAAAAATACTTATATTTATTTTTTGTCTATCTTTCGGAATAACTTGTAACGCTGCAATTAAAGAAATCCCAAACAATTTTGATAACTCCAAAAACATTTACAGCATTAGTGATAAACAACCTCAAAAATTTCCCAAATATTTTATATTGAATAAAATAATCTATGCTAATAATCAAGAAAATGAATATTACATATTAATACAAAACAGCAATGAAGTTACTAATATATTTAGCAATACTGAGCCAATTAAAATTAAAGTTGACAATCAAAAGATTTTCTCTTTTGTTCCAAAAATTTCAAAATTAGCTGATTTAGTCGGAAGCAAACAACTAGTTTTAAGAATAAACAACAATTTCATAAATGAATTAATAAAATCCAAGAATATCGTTTTACAAATTCCTATATATAAAGAGAGAACTTCAATAATATCTTCTTATTACTATCTCGAAGTTCCAATTAATATTCTCGATGAATGGAAACAAGTCATCGCAATGGAATAAACCAACATCATTTTATGCTGCAAAAAAGAACTGAGTTCGATATTGTATCGGACTCAGTTCTTGTATTTTGTGATATACCTTTCTGATCTTTTCGATAACGGTCGTTAAAAGCGCCGCCTGCTGAGTTTGGCTGCCAGCATCCTTCTGCAGATATCTTTCGCCGTTATAGGGGTTATGCCATACTTGCAAACC
>ERZ1027089.250-NODE-250-length-31089-cov-13.183186_pt1 | contig 31089 bp, 17 predicted proteins | sample MGYA00519412_ERZ1027089 | MGnify/ENA primary metagenome ERZ1027089 (study PRJEB26926, sample SAMN06164433) | human gut metagenome | biome: ENVO:00009003; feature: ENVO:2100002; material: ENVO:00002003 | host: Homo sapiens | place: USA | collected 2012 ... | reverse complement strand
TCCGTGTCTCAGTACCAGTGTGGGGGGTTAACCTCTCAGTCCCCCTATGTATCGTTGCCTTGGTGAGCCGTTACCTCACCAACTAGCTAATACAACGCATGTCCATCTATAACCACCGGAGTTTTCAACCCGGAGAGATGCCTCTCCGAATATTATGGGGAATTAGTACCAATTTCTCAGTGTTATGCCCCTGTTATAGGTAGGTTACATACGCGTTACGCACCCGTGCGCCGGTCGCCGGCAATTGAAGCAAGCTTCAATCCCGATGCCCCTCGACTTGCATGTGTTAGGCCTGCCGCTAGCGTTCATCCTGAGCCAGGATCAAACTCTCCATTGTATAAAATTATAAATGTTTTGTTAGAGTCCTGACTATTCGTTTATCCTTTATAAAAGGAAATTGACAGATAAATACTACATTTCTTTTCTCTCAAAATATAACCAGTAATTCAAAGAACCAGTTTGAAAAAATCGCATTTTACAATGCGAAAGGACTGCAAAGATAGAGTAACTTTTTGAATCCTGCAAATCTTTTTTCAAAAATCTTTTTAAGAACTTCGCGTCTCGGGAAATCGGGCTTACACAGAGCTTTGAGCTCCTTTATTGTAAACTTTCAGCCTTCGTAAGAACAACCGTTTTTCTCAAACGCGGATGCAAAGGTAGCGACTTTTTTCGAACCTGCAAATATTTTCGCATATTTTTTGCATGAAAGTTAAAATTTCTTCAAATCTGAGGTATACACCTATATTTTATTAAAGAAGAATTAGTCGGCCAGCCCTTATGAAGCCCGGGCCGCACATCGCCGCAACCGGGAAGCCGACCTGCGGGGCCGGGGACTGCCACGGAATGGGCCGCAGCGAGTAAATTCGGGTCGAGTCCTGCAAAACTGAGATTTTTTACTATTTTTGCGTCAGATTATCCGACCGATATGAATTTCAGAAAAATATCACTGCTCGTGCTGATCCTGCTCATCGCGGATCAGGCACTCAAGATCTGGGTCAAGACCCACATGCACCTCGACGAATCGATCGTCGTCTTCCCGGACTGGTTCCAATTGCGCTTCATCGAGAATAACGGCGCGGCCTTCGGGATGCACATCGCCACCAAAGGCGGGTTCGACTGGGGGAAACTCCTGCTCGGGATTTTCCGGATCGTGATGGTCGGGGTCATCGGCTGGCTGATGCACCACCTCCTCAACAAACGCAAAGACACCCCCAAGGGAGTCATCGTCGGCCTGGCGCTGGTCATGGCGGGAGCGCTCGGCAACATCATCGACAGCGCGTTCTACGGGCTGCTCTTCTCGGAGTCGACGCCCTATACGGTCGCACATTTCGGCGGGCACTACGCCGGGTTCATGATGGGCAAGGTCGTCGACATGTTCTATTTCCCGCTCTTCCAGTGGAACGGTGTACCGCGGTTCCTGAACTTCCTGGTGGACAGCAACAACTACTTTTTCGGGGCCATCTTCAACCTGGCCGATGCCTATATCTCCGTCGCCGTCATCTATCTGCTTCTGTTTCAGTACAAATTCCTGAGCAAGTAGATTTTTTTCGTAAAAATAGTTGGTGAATGAGAAAAAAGTATTACTTTTGCACACCACAATTTCCAAAAGCCCAGGTGGCGGAATAGGTAGACGCGCACGTTTCAGGTGCGTGTGCCGCAAGGCGTGCAGGTTCGATTCCTGTCCTGGGCACTTGGTTAAGCCTCGTAATCTTTGATTACGGGGCTTTTTTAGTTTTCAGGGCAGCAGTCCTCTACGTACACGTAAAGGCACTCCCCGGGGATCGGACACGGGACACAACAGCGCTTCCGCCCGGAACGTCCCTGCCCCTCCCGCAATGCATCCCCGACCGGTCGAAGCTATTCCTCGCCCACCCCCTCAATCGCGATCTCGAAAGGCGAAGCGGCGCCCGCATGGTAGATAAACAACTTCCGGAAGAACACTCCATCCCGTTCGGCTTCATAGGTCACTTCGATCCGCGACCGCCGGCCGGGCAGCAGGGGCGCCTTGTCCCAGACAGCCGAAGTGCATTCGCAGCTGGTCATAACCCTGGTGATTACAACAGGGCCCGAACTGACGTTGGTGAAGCGGAATACGATTTTTTTCTTATGCCCCACCCTTATCCGCCCCAGGTTTGCAACCCGGGATTCGAACCGGAAAAGCGTATCGCTGCCGGCAAGGCCGGCGTGTTCCCGATCCGTACCGATCAGTGCCGGAGTGGGTAGCAGCCCGTCGGCCGCCCCCTCTCCGCCATTTGCCACGAAGCACATGATTCCCGCGTCCACAACCACGACCACGGCTACGGCTACGGACATCGGCACCGCGACCGCACTGAATACCTGGCTATTTTTTTTATCCATCTTCGACAGAGCCCCATATTATTGATGAATGAAACCACCGGACAGCTTCAATATCGGGTCATAGAGAAGCTACAATTTTTCCAGCAGCGCCCGAAGGAAGTTTTCAGTTTGCTGCGATGTTTCTTTAAATGCGGTAAAGAAACCCTCGCATCTCATATCTTGAGTAAGGATAAAGAAATAGGGATTGTTGACATCTTCTATCGGAATTCCGAGTCGGTCAACGCTATACAGCCCGCAGGAGACTTCATACGTGTTCCTGAGTATCCTCAAGTCCCTTGCATTGTGATAATCGCACAGTATGATCAGCCCTATTTGGGCACGGTCATCGAGGATCGATTTCAACAGCTTGAAGTGCATCGCAATACAGGGCAGGCAATTCATTCTGCTGAAACGATAGACCAGCGTTCTGCCATGCGCGGACACGACCTCCGACAAAGGTGACTTTTTGCCCTCCGCGTCAGTCAGCACCGTCGTGGGGGAAAGGCAAAACCCTTCCGAGGAGAGCTCATAGGGCCTGCAAAAAGCCATATTCTCGAATGCGGTCTGAATTACCGCCATTCTGTTCAACTGCTTCGAATAGGCGATATATGTTTTTGCCATGACACAGGCCGTGAACCCGAAAAGGAGCACCAAACCCACTGAAAGCAGGAGGATATGCGGCTTCTGTTTGGGCATGGCTATTCCTCCTGTTTTATGTCGAATACGAACAATACCGGGTTATCGTTCTCGGACAGTTTATCCAGCAATCCGTACAACTCTTTTTCAAACCCGGTTTTCGGTGTTCTGTCCGATATGTTTTTATATCCGTGTGCAAAAGTATTTGCGTTAATCCAATATATTACCTCGTTGCCGATCACACGTTTTACGCTGAAAAAGAATTTATCCGAAAAATTACTATCGGTAGCAAATTCATAGATCGACATTTTATCGTCCACCTTGTCATATAAGAAATAATAATCCTTTTCACCCGTAAAAGTCACCTCCGCAAAAATATACCGTTCCGATTGCTGAATCCGGTTTATCCCCAATACGGCATTTCGCCCCCGGTTATCCTCGAAAACTTTTTCGGGTCGCCCCGAAGTGTATTTGGCTTTGGGGTCTTTGAACTCCATACGGTATTGCACACAGACACTGTCTTTGGAAAACTTATAGATATGATCGTCTCCCGAATAAATCATCAGGGCTTCGTTTCCTGCTATTCCGTATTGGGGGCCGTTTATTCCCAGTACACCGGGATCTTTTTTAAAAGGCAGATATTTGGAATAGCCATCCCCATCCCGAGCGTTCGAAAAAAGCCGGTATTTACCAATCGCAGAATTACTCCAATCGTTCATATAATAAATAATATCCCCAATGGCAAATAATTCTGTACACCTGAGACGTTTGAATAAATCATAGTCATCCAAAACAGGTTGTAAGGTCAGACGGTCATAGAATATCTGTTTTCCTACAAAATGGTCTATTACAATAATACTACGATCTGTAACGGTCATAAAGGATAGATTGGTATACTCACCCGGGCCGCGCCCGTGCTTATGGATTTTTCCGGCATAACTCCCGTCCGGATTGAAAACATAGACCGACTGCGACATATGATCCATGATATAAAACTTTCCGTCCACGATTTCCAATCTATCGATATTGGATATTAAGCACTCGTCATTCGTCGCAAGGGGAATGACCCGGAAGGTGGTATCGAGTATTTTGTTGAAATCGGAGTTCGTCACACTTTCCTCCGAATTGAAAACAATACTTTTCACATTGCCTGCCACTTCCGCATTATTCGAGGAACAAGCTGTTGCGAAGAAACTGATTATACAAATAATATGTAACGTGATTTTTTTCATAATTTTAATTATTATCGTTTTTTTCTTTGCACACTCATCAGAGTGTGCAAAGATTTTATTTTTTAATTTGTAGTCTGGCATGAATACGCAGTACACCCGGAACCGCCTTTGTCGCATATTTCCATAATTCCTTCCACTTTAACAGACGTATACCCCAACGTTCCGGTCTGCTTTTCGCTTGAAAAAGATATCTCTCCATTTAAGCTCACATTGCGAAACAAAATACAGGTCTTAGGTTTTCCCTGTAAATGTTCATAATAGAATTTTGAGCCATCACCTTTGTTATTACTTCCTTCATTGTTACTTGTCTCTTCATTTTCATTATTCGTCAAAGCTTCGATATTGACAGACAACAGTGCCTGGGTAGTTTTATTGTAAGTGATAAAACCCAGCACCAAGGCAAATGTCAGAAATGCAGCACAGAGTATAAAAATAAATTTTTTCATGTTTTTGTTTTTTAAATTCTCGATTGATACCTGCGATCCGGCAACGCTCCGTCGGCGTTATTTCCGCATCCAGTTTGTCGCCCGTCAGGCCGGGCCAGCCTACTAAACAGTGGGAAGGCAATAGTCTTCGGTCTATATCCGTTATCTTACATAAATAAACAGCACCTTCTTTCTTTTTGAAGGGAGCCCGGGGCGGAGATCGCTGCGCATGAATTTGCACGATTCGGCAGCGACCCCGCCCTTTTCGTTCCCTGAATCTCAGTTTGCCGGCACGGCACGGCTACCACCATATTTGTTCGTCGTTCTCGTACGTAAAAATACGTTCCTCCTTGCCCTTAGTATGGTTCCTCAAAAGCAGCAGGGCATTCCCGGGGACATTGTCGTAGTGTAAAACATGCGTCCGATCCCCGATGCGCCTGCCGAGGGATACGAACCGGCCATCGCGGCAATAGAACAACTCGTAAAGCTCGTCCGCCTGTATGAAATTATCGTCGTTCCGCGGCAGGAACATCACGCTACCCAGGGTCTGAGGCCGGTCGAAAGCCATGCCGCCCCAGCAGCGGGATTCCTGCGGGGCATTGAAATAGGTCAGCGGATCCCCGTCGAACAATTTGTATTTGTCGTCGCCCGAATTCCCGTAGCTGCCTTCGGTTCCGATTATCTCCCCGACGAGCTTTTCCCCCGACGGGGCATAGAACCCGACCTCGGCCATATTCACGAATGCACCGCTCGGGGAGAGATAACGTATATACCGGAAGGTTATACTGTCCCCCAGTTGCGCGTAATACGGCCTGGCTTCCGGCACCTCGGGCGTAACGTAGACAGTCCGGGCATCCCGGAAATCGGGACTGTCCGCAACCTGGAACCGGCCGTTTTTCACCCGGTTGAGGATAAACTCCAGCTCAAAGAAAACCGGGTATTTCCGCTTCAGCGTGACGGAAACCTCGGCCCCGTCGGGTTTACGCACCGCCACCCCGCCCTCTTTCGAGACCGTAAACGGATCCGTTGCCGGAAGGAGGAGCCCCCGGTCATAATACATGACCATATAGGCGCAGCCCTTTTCGACATGATCGAACGCAACCCGCCCGCGCTTTATCCGGCTCCAGGCGACAGGCACCCAGTTCCGGTTGTCGAAAACGACCAGATAGGCAAATTTCTTTGGGGCCGCGATCGGGATCGTCAATTTCAGGACAAGGTCGATGCCGTCGAAATACGATTCCGAAACGTCCTTTATGAAGGGGGATCGGAAGGCCGGCGGAATTCCCTCCGCCAGGGCTCCCCTTTGGTTGGGCAGGCTCTGGGGCTGGAAACTGAACATCTTGCGGTAAACCTTCCCGACACGCTCCTGCGGCCGGGATTCGAAATGCTTGCCGAATTCCGGGTCGCTCATCCCGAAAGAGTAGAGCACGCTGTCGACCCACAGCGAATTCCAACTGTGCGACTGGCTCCGGTTGGCCCACTGGATAATGTAGTCGTAATTTACAGGCAGCCCGACGCTCCTCAGCGCATACCACATCAGGCTCGTGATCTCGGGGCATGCGCCCCCTGCCGCCCGCAGGTAATCCGACGGCCTCAGCGCCACTCTCATGACCGATTCGTCGATGACCTCGTAATCCATCCTGCGCAGGCTGTCCTGGATCGTCCTGGCCGCAGTGTAACGATCCGCCCCGGACTGCTGCAGGGGGCGGATTATTTCAGCGAGAAAATCCCTGTAATGAGGCATCCAGTCCTCCGCCAGTTCATTCTCGATCCGGTAAGGCAGGACATATTCACAGAAATCGCCGAACGGCAGCCCCTTTGTCCACGGGTAGTCCAGCGTCGCAAAAGCATTGTCGATATGCCGGATCAAAAAATCGCGGCTGAGTTCTGGAAGGTCGAATGCCGGATGTACGTTCGTAAAATCGGGATTATAATTCTTCGCCCTGCCCCTCAGCACCTGCCTGGGGATATCCTTATCACAGAAAAGGGAATCATAATCGCATTTGAAATCCTCCAGTCCCTTTCCCGCATAGCCGTAATGGAGCGGAAGGTTCTCGATCAGGAACCGGGCCGCCCGGTATTTCAGCGAATCGGCCTTGTCCGTGCTGTAATGTTGCAGAACCGCTTCCAGTTCCGGACGGTTTTCGCCCGCAAGTTCCAAAGCCGCCTCCAGCCGGGATTCACAACCGGCGCATATCCATGCCAAACCGAACGATAAGATCAGCCTGACGGCAGTACGGTCAAAATTTTTCATGATTGAAACACTTTTACATCTATTCTTCCCTTCCAGTTACTATCCACCCCGGATGGGGAGGGGCTTCACCCACGCAACCCATCCCGGATTTTATTTATCCAGTCAACTATTGCCATTTTTTTCAATACGGCAATCGGCGGAGCTGTTATCATAACAAGATTGATCAAGCAGGGTGATATCTTCTGTGAAGTTACCTTTTAAAACACCAAAAAAACAAAATATTTTTACATTATTTTGAACTAATATTAATATTTTTGTTTTATTTTGTAGCACATAATCAAATATCTTGATTATCTATATAATGATTGCGTCTTTATTTTGTGTTCTTAAAATAAAATTATATGGCCAAATTCTGCTATTTGATGACCGGAATCATCCTCCTCCCGCTGTGGTGCGCCTCGTGCAACGACAATAATCCCAGAAAAGAAATCCAGAAGATCGTAAAGGAATGGGTCGGGAAAACGGTACTGCTGCCGCAGGATATACAACCGACTTCGTATTCCTGCGACACGGTTTGCGACCCCGCGAAATCGAAAAAACCATTCAGGATACTGAATTTCACAGACTCGATAGGCTGCACCTCCTGCAAGCTGAAATTGTTGACCTGGAACGCTTATGTGAGGGAAATCGACACGACGCTGGCCGACAAGGTCGATTTCCTGTTCTATTTCCACCCGCAAAACGAACGCGAACTCGGGTTGATATTACGGGCCGACGGGTTCGAACTGCCGTTTTATATCGACCGTGAAAATGAAATCGACAGGCTGAATGGCTTTCCGAAGAACCAGGCCTGCCAATGTTTTCTCCTCGACAGCACCAACAAGGTTCTATTGGTCGGCAACCCGACGCATAAGCCGCGGCTTTGGGAGTTGTATAAGGAGATAATATCCGGGAAGAAGGCGGACAGGGTTCCCACGACCGACATCCATATCGCCCGACCGGAAATCGAGGTTCCGGATTTGAGGATCGGCAGCACGGCACAGGCGGCCTTCGTCCTGGAAAACACGGGGGACAAACCGCTGGTAATAACCCACATCGACGCCTCTTGCGGGTGTACGAAACCGTCATGGAACCGGAGCCCCGTCATGCCCGGAGAGAAATCCGAAATCAAAGTGGAGATAATCCCCGACAAGGCCGGGGCTTTCGACAAGACATTGCGGGTCTTCTGCAATACGGCCGCCGGCAGCACTTCGCTGAAGATCATCGGTATGGTAGAGGAATAATTATCGGGAAAAACGAGGGCGGAGAATTGCCTCGGGAAAAGACACGTTTTCTCCGCCCGGCCGCCAAATCCCGGAAAAGGAAAGGAGGTTGTGCAAAAATAGTCAATTGATCCCAAACCCCAAGCGGGTTCGCCGTTGTTGAAAGGATAGACACAACGCATCGAGTAAACTGTGAACGAACAGAAAAAGAAAAACGCTATGAAAAAGAAAATTACGTTCGGCTTGGTGACATTCGCCATGGTGGCAGCCTCGGCCGTATTTATGAAGAGCATTGCCAAGGACGACTTGTCCGCAATGATCCAGGCCAATGTGGATGCATTGGCAGAGTTTGAATTCGGCGGTCAATCTTGGAATGTGAACGACACGCATTGGGTCGGATCGAACTGGAAGCCTGAAGTAGTAGAATGCACTGGAACCAGAGGGAATGCCACCTACTGGGGACAGATGGTTAAATGTAACACCGGCGATGGAAATTGCTATGATGGCACTGACTGCATTTAGTCATTATTAATTTGTAACGGTTGATGTAATTATAGTTGAACTTTACAAATACATCAACCGTTACATTATACCATCTCATTTAACAACCCAAATAAATCTCCCATGAAACAACTGATCACAATTATTATATTCTCCTTACTATTCTGTGCTTGCGGCACCTCGCCACAAAACAATAGCATGGCATTAGTACTGTCCGATACTGAAATAATTAAAATCAATCCAGGTTCCCCACATTTGATAAGAGCCGACATGGCCAAAACCATCGACACAAAGAAATTACTGGATATGATTCAATCGATCGATTACATAAAACTGGATTCGTCCGAACCGATGGGGCCAATTAACAAAATGGTCGTAACAAACGATAAAATCTTCATAATGGATTCTTTTGCGGCTCAGCAAATTTTTGTATTTGACAAAACAGGCAAACTGTTATACCGGATCAAGAATAAAGGCAGGGGGCCCAAAGAATACATTAGTATCTGGGATATGCAAGTCGACACCATCCGGAATGAAATACTTGTAAATGACGCGCTGGCCCGCTCCTACCTTTATTATTCCACGGATGACGGGACATTCCTACGGCGGGAAAAAGGAATAGCGAACTGCTATTTGGCACGTATCGACAGCCTATATATTAACCTCACCGGAGTCGGACAGGATTTTAACGACAACGAGAATTGGGCGATTATAATCTCGGATAAAGATTCTGTTCTTTTCAAGGGGTTTGAGCCTACACCGCTTCAAAATGACGATTTTATTATCAATAGTTTTACTTACGATCGTAATGGAAATCTTTTATATACTCCAGTTTATTCAGACACGGTTTACCGGTTCTCTTCGGTCTGCGTCGTAGAACCGGAATATGTGATTTGTCAGGAAAAGAGTGTGTGGAGACGTCATGACGAAAAAATATCTTACCAAGAGGTGAAAAAATTAATTTTAGAAAATAACTATACCAGATATGGCGGAAAATTTTACGATATGGAAAAATACGCATATTTCGAAATCGGCCGTGAGGAAGATGAATATGTTGTCCCCATCTCCTGTTTTTGGAACAAGCAAACTGATATGGTTTACGCATGGAGTTCAAAAGGGTGGAGCGAATATCCGGATATAGGGGAGATTATCCGACAACCGATAGCCGTCTACGGCGATACGTTTTTCAGCACCTGTTCGCCGCAAATCCCCGAAGAATACAGGGAAAACCTGAGCCCTAAGATCAAAAGCCTGCTGGAGTGTTCGAAGGAGAGCGACAACCCGATCGTGGTTGCGTATACGTTGAAATAATCGTAAAAACACCCGGGCAGAAGACCAAATAAGAAAGCATATGAAGCAACTAACAGCCACAATTATAACCGCCCTATTCTGCGCTGCCTGCGGAACTTCGCCACAAAACGACAGCAGGGCATTAGTACTGTCCGACACGAAAATTATTAAAATCACCCACGACACTCCGCACCCGATTCGGGCCGATAATGCCAGAATTATCGGCATGGATGAAATGCTCGATAGGGTCAAATCAATCGACTACATAAAACTGGATTCATCCGAGCCCGTCGGTGTAATCAACAAAATGATCGTAACAAAAGATAAAATATTCATACTGGATGCCTATGTTGCCCAACAGATCTTCGTATTTAGTAAAATGGGCAAGCTGTTATACCGTATCAAAAATAAAGGCCGGGGGCCGAAAGAATATCAGAGCATCAGAGATATGCAGGTCGACACCATCCGGAATGAAATACTTGTAAATGACGCGTTGGCTCGCTCCTATCTTTATTTCTCCACCGATGACGGAGCGTTTCTCCGTAAGGAAACGGGAGTGGCGAACTGTTATCTGGCGCATATCGACAGTTTGTATATAAATTATCAAGCCCCAGAACAGGATTTTAACGACAATGAGAATTGGGCGATTCTCGTTTCCGACAAAGACTCCATTCTCTACAAGGGCTTCGAACCAACGCCACTTCAGAATGATAATTTTATTAACAATAGCTTTACTTATGACTGCGATGGAAAGCTTTTGTTTACTCCAGTCTACTCCGATACTGTTTACCAATTTATGTCTATATCCATAGTATCACCTAAATATGTGATCCACCAAAAGAAGAGCATATGGAATCTTTATAACAAAAAAATACCCCCGCTGGAAGTAGATAAGTTAATCAAGCAGAACAACTACACAAGATATGCGGGTAAATTTCTTGATGGGGAAAGTTATGCTTCTTTTGAAATAGCCCACAAATGGGAGGAATATATTACCCCCAGACCTTATTTTTGGGATAAAAGAACCGACATAGTGTTTGCATGGGATACTGCCAATGTGGATGAAGATGCAATTGTTCATGAAATTATCCGACAACCGATAGCCGTCTACGGCGATACTTTTTTCGGCACCTGTTCGCCGCAAATCCCCGAAGAATACAGGAAAAACCTGAGCCCTAAGATCAAAAGCCTGCTGGAGTGTTCGAAGGAGAGCGACAACCCGATCGTGGTTGCGTATACGTTGAAATAATCGTAAAAACACCCGGGCAGAAGACCAAATAAGAAAGCATATGAAGCAACTAACAGCCACAATTATAACCGCCCTATTCTGCGCTGCCTGCGGAACCACGCAACTAAAAAACAGCTTGGCTTTGGAACTGTCCGATGTAGACGCGATTCATATCATGCCCGGCACTCCGCACCCGATCCGGGCCGACAATGCTAAAATCATCAGCACGGCTGAATTGCTCGATATGGTCAGACAGGTCGATTACATAAAGTTGGATTCATCCGAACCCATCGGCGTAATAGACAAAATGATCGTTACAAAAGACAAAATTTATATATTAGACTGCTATACCGCACAGCAGATCTTCGTATTCGACAAAACGGGCAACCTGTTGTTCCGCATCAAGAACAAAGGCAGGGGGCCGAAGGAATACCTGAGTGTCGCGGATATGCAGGTAGACACCATCCGGAATGAAATACTTGTAAATGACGCACTGGCCCGCTCCTACCTTTATTTTTCCACGGATGACGGGACATTCCTACGGCGGGAAAAGGGAATAGCGAACTGCTATTTGGCACGTATCGACAGCCTATCCATAAACCTTCAAATTCCCGGACAGGATTTCAACGACGACGAGAACTGGGCGATTCTCGTTTCCAACAAAGACTCCGTCCTTTACAAAGGATTCGCCCCGACACCTCTGCAAGACAACAATTTTGCAGTCAACAGTTTCACTTATGACTACGATGGAACCCTTCTCTATACTCCGGTCTATTCCGATACGGTTTACCAGTTCACCACCGCTTCCGTCGTAAAACCGGAATATGTGATCTGTCAGAAAAAGAGTGTATGGAGGCGTTATGACGAAAAATTATCTCCACAGGAAGTCAATGATCTAATTAAGGAAAACAATTATACAAGGTATGGCGGTAAATTCCTTGCTACGAAAAGCCATGCATCCTTTGAGATCGGCCATAAATGGAATAAATATATAGTCGCCAAACCCTATTTCTGGGATAAGAAAACAGATGCCGTTTATGTATGGGATACTACGCAAGGTGCGGATACAAGTTTGGTCATTCGCGATATTATCCAGCAGCCGATAGCCGTCTACGGCGATACGTTTTTCGGCACCTGTTCTCCGCAAATCCCCGAAGAATACAGGAAAAACCTAAGCCCTAAGATCAAAAGCCTGCTGGAGTGTTCGAAGGAGAGCGACAACCCGATCGTGGTTGCGTATACACTGAAATAATCGGACGCAGGCCTTGCATCGAGAACCGTTTTTTCTGGATTACAAAATTGCACCTTATTTTCAAAACGGCAGGCGGATAAATTGATTTTTAGTCTATATTTTGATCGGACGGACTTATCGGAATCCGGTAAGCGCCCCATATGCCGGATTTCCGGGGCATAGATTCCCGGAAGAGAAGTTGCCGGAAGCGGGATCCGGTGTTCCGCCCGGAAAAAGCAGGGGCGGAGCCTTTACAGGCTCCGCCCCGCCCAATCTTACCGTCATCCGTCAATACACCTCGAATTCATAGATTCTGGCGGTATTTCCTTCGCTTTGGTCAGGTTTTGAGACCACGAGCCTCACGTATCGGGCTGTTACGGGCTGCGGAAGAACCCTGTCGGTTTCGAGGGCCGTGTTGTCGTAGACCGTGTCCACCGTTTTCCACTCTTCGCCGGGGCTCCGGCGCACCTGCAGGGAGTACTCCTTTGTGATGTAGTCCAGGGCTTCGAGCGCAGCGTGCATGACATACCAACCCCGGATCGTGGTCTCCCGTCCGAGATCCACCCCCAGCAGCTTGGGTTTGGCATCGCTGTAATCGCACCACTTGGTGGATACGTCCTCGTCGGTGGCGCACTCGGCCCTCTCGGAGGCGTTGACCTCCCCCGACCTTTCCACGACGGGTTTGCCGTAGAGCAGGTTTCGCCGCCCGGCCTGCGAGGCGTCGGCGCCTTTCACGGGCAGCTGCACGCGCAGCAGGTCGCAGGCCGCACCGATACCTCCGGCGGGGTCTTCGGCCACCGTCGCCGCGAACACCACGATGCGCGGGTCGTCGGGCAGTACCAGCTGCCGTGCCCCCTCGGGGATGTCGAGGCCGATGCGGAACATGTAGGTGAATTCGTAGGGCCTGTCCTCGTTGCGGATCATATCATGCTTGTGCGTGCCCACGAAGGCCACCTGCGCATCCTTGAGGTAGGGCTCGGTATGCCCCGTATGGCCCCACTGTCCGATGAAGCCGCCATAATAGGGTACCAGTGCCGTGTGCTCCTTTCCGTCGACGGTGAATACGGCCTGCGTGTCGTACATGGTCGAGGCGGCCAGCAGGTAGAGCTTGCCGTAGCGCCCGCGGGGCAGGTCGATGGTGTCGCGGCGGCATTTGACGCCGTTCTCCGCGGCGGGATCCCCCATCTCGAAGCCGACACCCCCGTACACGATGCGGGACGGCAGCAGCTCGGCGGCGTAGGAGCAGCCCTTGCCGTCGAAGTTGGCGTCCGAGCGGAACGGGTTGTAAGAGGCCGTTTTGACGTTGTAAGGCAGCTCCACCGCCGCCTCCGCGGCGGGCGTGAGCGCCCGGGCGGGCTTGGCGAGTTTCACGCGGAAAGTCTTCATGCCGAAGGGCCCGACCTCGAAGCGCAGCTCGCGGCCGCTGAACTCCGCGTCGCCCACGACATCCTCCACGCCGTTGAGCTCCCGGGCGTCGACGATCTGCGCCGCGAAGCCCACCACGGCCTGCTGCGACCCGAGACCCGAGGTCTCGTAGAAACGAACCACATATTCGTCCGAATCCTCGGCCTGTTTGAGCGCCCGCAGCGCCACATTGGGGTTTTGCGAGGAGGCCAGTGAGAAGCTGCGGCCCAGCACCCCGCCATGGCGGGGCGCGACGAATGCCCGAAGCGGCTGGTTGAGCACCTCGGCCTTGCGCACGGCACCTCCCGCGCGGTAATCGCCCGCGTGCCCTACGATCGAGTAGGTGAACGTATGGTGTCCGAAGTCCTGCTTGTTCTGGTAGGCGTAGCCGCCCTTGGTCGCAGGCGTATGCAGCAGCGTAAGGCGCAGCGTGTTGTCCGCGGGTTTGTCCCAGCCGTACTTGCTGTCGTTGAGCACCGAGACCCCGTAGCTGCCGTCCGCGTCGGTGAGGTCGGCCCACTGCTGCGCATAGACCTCGTAGGCGGTCGCGGTGTTGTTGCCCCGCGCCACGGAGCCCACGCCAAGGTCATAGACCGCCTCGGGGTTCGAGACCGAAAGCGGGAACTCGGCCTTCAGCAGCGCATTGGACGACTGCCAGTCGATGTCGTTCACAAGGTCGATCCTGTCGGCCTGGGCGCCTTCGCGCAGCGTGATCCACTGCCGGAAGCGGGAATCCCCCAGCGTGCGTTCCACGCATACCGAGGCGCGCAGGGGCCCCTCTTCGGCCACGGAGACCTTCACCTCGCCCGTGATGGCCTGCGGCGATGCGTCCACGGTCTTCTTGAGGATCTCCCAGGCCGGCCAGCTGTAAGACTCGTTCTGCGGGAAGAACGCAAGGCGGATGGACTTGCCGGCGGCCACCAGCTCGCGACCATGACGCTTGTCGACGATCGACGAGATGTCGCCGTTGGCGTCCAGCGTAAGTTTATAGACGCTGTTCTCCAGCCCCCATGCGCCGGCCTTTATCGCCGGGGCCTTCGGCTGCCCGCCCTTGCGGATGTCGTAGACGGCATACCCCGCAGCCGGGACGGTGGCCTCGACCAGCAGCCGCGTCTGCCCCTGCTGCGTGCCCAGCACCTGCGAGGGAACCCGGACGCCCTTGTCGTCGTAGACCGTGAACTTGCTGCCTTCGAGCGGAAGCGTAACCTCCACCACGTCCGAGACCTCGAACCCCGCAGCGTTGTAGAGCACCACGGGGAGCCCTTTGACATCGGTATCCAGACCCCGCGAAACCGCGCCAACCGAGGTCGTGAGTACGTCCCCGAACTGTTTGAGCGAGATCAGCTCGTCGTTCCACGAGAACTCGTAGGCACGGGGGAGGCTCGTACCCGTAAGGTCGTCGTGAAACTGGTGCCAGATAAAGCGTTTCCAGGCCTCGGTGAGAACCTCGCGCGGGTAGGGCACGGCCCCGAGCCAGTCGGCGGCAACGGCGCTGCGCTCGGCAGCGTCCGCAAGCTGCTCGTTACGGCGGTTGTAGAGCTTCATCGCGGCCTGCGAGGTATAGCAACCCGTGGCATGCACGTCCATCAGCAACTCCCCGTTCCACACCGGAAGCTCCGGGTGGGAGGAATAGGGAAGATAGTCCTTGTAGAGGCGGTCGCTCGTGGCGCTGATGATCTCCACCGGCCCGTTGCCCTGCAGTCCCAGTTCCAAAGCCCGAACCGACTCGATGGTCGGGGCGCCGCCCGTGTCCCCCGTACCATAGTAATGGTAAACGGCATTCAGAGGGTTGCTCTGGGCGATGTCCTGCAGGTACTTGCTGTGACTGAGGTCTTCGTAACGCCACTTGGTCGTATAGTTGTGCGCGTCCATCACGGCCATGATACGGGAGCCGTCAACGCCCTGCCACAAGCCGATCTCGAACGGAATCTTGCTCGTACCGTGGAACGGGCGGTGCCGCCACATGAGTTTCTGAGTCGAGAAACCGATAAGACCGCTGTGGGCCGCGATCGTCGGAAGCGTCCACCCGAAACCGAAGCAGTCCGGAAGGAAGATGTCCGTGCCTTCGACCCCGAATTCGCGGCGATAGAAGTGCTGTCCGTACAGGATATTGCGCGTGAAGGACTCCGCGGACGGGATATTCGGGTCGGTGGCGTCCCACGTGCTGCCCGTGACATGCCAGCGACCCTCGCGGATGTAACGCTTGATCAGTTCGTACTGGTGCGGGTAGTACTCCTTCATCCACTGGTACTTGATGCCGCCCTCAAAGTTGAACACGTAATCGGGGTAGGTGCCAAGGAGAAACAGGTTTTGATCCAGCGTCTTCGGGATGTACTCACGGATCGAACGCTGCACATCCCAGTTCCACTGGGAATCAAAATGCGCATTGGATACTAAATAAGCTTTGGGGCTATTCTGTGAAAAGACATGTGCTGAGATCAGCACAGACAGGAACAATAATAAAATTCGTTTCATGGGCTGGTTGGTTTAGACTATTTCTGGGTTAAAGAATTTATATCCGTATCGGGTTTCAAAATTAGCCGGAAACGCCCCGCAAAAAATATTTTTAAATGACATATTAGTATGATCTTTTGACATAATTCGTAAAAATGCACGAATAACCCGGATATTTCGTTCTCCCGGCACAAAAACGGGGCTGCGGGGCATCCGGCAAAAACGGAGGAGCCATGTCCGGACAACAAAAACAGGAATGCGGAAAGCACCCCGGACACACGGCTACGGATAGACGGAGAAGCAGCCGGACAAAGGCAGGCCCGGGCAATCCGGTGCCGGGAGGGGTCAGCGGCAGCTGAACACGACGCTCTGCGAAGCGCCGTGTTCGTCGATCACGGTCAGGCGGTGCTTCCCCGGCGCCGGGCGGACGGAGATTTTGTGTTCGAAAGAGGTCGAACCGACGTAGTCGTCGTCGATATGCCAGAACAGCACGGCATTGCGGTCGCGGTGCACGGCCGTAAAGACAAGGCTCTGCTGTTCCCCTTCGAGCGACCTCGGGGCGACCAGCACACGCCCCGGCTGCGGGTAGATGATGTCGATGGGATTGTTTTCGGCCCGGTTACCCGGCAGGCCGGGATGCAGCGGGGGCAGCGGTCGGTAGTCGGGATGCTGCCGGCGGTAATACCACTCCTGCGCAGGCGGGAGGATAAACATCGGCATGCGGACGATCCTGGCCGGGTCGTAGCAATCCGCCGTCACACGGTATTTCAGGTCGGCGCTCAGGTTGACGATCCGGTGGTAGGGGCACACCTCCCCGAGGGCGGCCGCACGGGGAATCATCACCGTATCGCGGTCGGGGCAGATATGCGAAGCCAGATAGCCGCTCTGGCGGCAGACCACGGCGGGTTCCAGGTCGCCGACGGGCTCCGCGAACCACTCCCCTTTGGGCAGCAGGCCGAAGACCTCGAACAGGACAGGCGCAGCATACCCCACGCCCGTCATCAGCGGGCGTCCCTCACCCGTGCAGTTCCCCACCCAGACCCCGACGGCATAGTCGGGGGTCATGCCGACAGCCCACGCATCGCGGTTGCCGTAGCTGGTACCCGTCTTCCAGCCGATCTTCTTCGACGAGGAGAAATACTGCCATTCGCCCTCCTCCTCGGGACGGGCCACGTGGCTGATCGAATTGGCCATCAGCCATATCGCGCCCCGTGAGAGGGGAATATCCCCGGCATCGACCGCAGTACCGCCGTCGGGGTCGTAATGCGGGGTGCGTATCGTCTGCCGGCCGTTGAGTTTGGCCGCCAATTTCATGTAGGCCGAGGTCAGATCCCACAACGAAATCTCTGCGCCGCCCAGAATCAGCGAAAGCCCGTAATGGGCGGCGCTCCGGTCGATCGTCCCGAAGCCCAGGGCACGCACCAGCGCAAGGAAGTTCTCCTTCCCGTACTTGTCGAGCATCCTCACCGAAGGGACGTTGAGCGAACGCTCGACCACCCGGTCGGCAGGCACCGCCCCGTCGAAGGTTCGGTTATAATTATGGGGTGTGAAGTCCCTGTAATAGGTCGGCACGTCGGGGAAAAGCATCGCAGGCAATGCCGTCCCGTTGTCCAGCATCGCGGCATAGAGCAGGGGCTTGAGCACGCTGCCGCTGCTGCGCGGGGCGGGAATCACATCGACGCTCGTACCCTCGGTGCGGTCGGCGGGGTCGTACACGTTCCCTACGTAGGCGAGCACTTCGCCGCTTTCCACGTCCATGACGACGATGGCCATGTTGTTGATCTTATTACCCCGGTAACGCTTGTTGTAGCGCCGGGCAAGGTCGTTGACTCGGCTTTGCAGGTCGTAGTCGAGCGTCGAGCGGAGCGACCCCTCGCGCATTTTGCCCAGCAGGTACATCGCCTCCATCGGCATCGGTTCGGGGGCGTCGGGCAGATGCTCCTGTTTTGCGAGGGCGCATGTCAGCGAGTCGATACGGCCGTCGTGCCAAATCCGGTCGAGCAGCCCGTCACGCTTCTCCCGCAGCCGTTCGCGGTTGCGGCGGATATGGATCAGCGACGGGGAGTTGGGCAGCACGGCGAGCATGGCGCATTCGGCCCACGAAAGCTGTGCCGCACTGCGGCCGAAATAGTACCACGCGGCACTTTCCAGCCCGACCACGTTGCCTCCGAAAGGCGCATGGGAAGCATAGAGGGCCAGGATTTCATCCTTGCTGCAACGCAGTTCGAGGCGCGTGGCGAGCAGCATCTCGACGAACTTTTCCCGGAACGTGCGGGGTTTCCCGCCGCGGCTCAGGCGGATGGTCTGCATGGTGAGCGTGCTCGCCCCGCTCGTGATCCGCCCGGCCGCAAGGTTCTGCCGCACGGCACGCCCCAGCGCCAGCGGATCCACCCCGAAATGGCGGTAAAAACGTTTGTCCTCGTAGGTCGTGATGGCGACCCGGAACTTTTCGGGGACGCTGTCCGTGGGAAAGAAACGCCACTGGCCGTCGGAGGCGACCTTGGCCGACATCAGGCGGCCGTCGCGGCTCCACACGGTCGCCGAAAAAGGCTCGTCGAAGAGCGTCCGGGGCAGGAACAAACAATACCCCGCGGCGAGCATGGCAACGACCAGCATCGCGAAAAAACATATTCTCTTTTTAGCCGGTTTTTTTGCCATATTTTTACGTATCTTTGGCAAAGTTACCTAAAATCCCCCATTATGAAAACAATATGCCATGCTTTGTTTGCGCTGTCCGCCCTGCTCATCGCCTCGTGCAGCAAGCAGACGTCCGACATCATCGAATGGTCGACCAACGGAGTGACGGGCGTCAGGATGCCTCTCCACGTGACGTTCGTCGAAAACGTACAAGTCGAGGAAAGCGCCATGCAGGATGCCATATCGATCACCCCGGCCGTCGGTTTCGACGCCTACCTGTCGGGGATGCGCATGATCCGCATCGTCCCCAAATCCCCGCTGCAATACGACACGCAGTACAAGGTGGCCATCGACGCCGCGAAACTCACCGGCCGGCAGCACAAGGGCATCGCGGAGTTCAGGTTTGCGACCCCCAAACTGCGGTTTACCTACAACGACAACTGGTTGCAGCAGAACGACGAGATGACCGGCTATGTGCTCATCGGCGAGATCGTCTCGTCGGACTATGCCGAGGGCAGCTACATGGAACGGAACCTCAAAATAAGCGGCACGGCGGGTACCGACGTCAAATGGACGCATTCGGAAGACGGGCTCACGCACCAATACACCGTGGGCAACATCGTCCCGCGGGGCGATGAGGGCTATACGCTGACGCTCGATTTCAATTACGACGAAAAGCAAACCCTCCGGGTGGAAGTCCCCCGCAAGGACGAATACGCGGTCATCGACCACAGCGTAAATCCGGAACCGCTCGCCATCGTGGTCACCTTCTCCGAACCCATCCGGCAGAACCAGGATCTGAAAAACCTGATCCGCTTCGACACCAAGTTCCGGACTTTGGTCGACAAAAACAGGCTCTACATCTATCCCGAAGCACGCCCCACGGGAGCGCATAGTGTCACGATCGGCCGCGACGTAGTGAGCAAGAACGGGCAGAAGCTCAAGGAGAGCTATTCGTTCACGGCTACGCTGCCGTCGCGCACCCCCTCGATTCGCTTCACGGGCAAAGGCTCGATCCTTCCCTCGTCGAACGACATGTCGCTGCTGTTCGAGGCGGTGAACTACCAGAAAGCCCGGGTGCGGGTACGAAAGATATTCGCCAACAATCTGCTGCAATTCTTCCAGCAGAACTACTACGACGACCAGTACTATTCATCCATGGATTATGTGTCGCGCGTCGTCCGCGACACGACCATTGACCTGGGGGCCAGGTCTTCGACCAGGCTCGACCAGGGCAATACCTATTCGCTCGACCTGAGCCGCCTGATCACCGACAGCCGCAAGTCGATGTACCTGCTCGAAATCCGGGGTGTCGACCCGCTTACGCCCGTCGACGACGAATACGACTACGACTATTATTTCGGGGATTACAGGACTTACAAGGAGCGGTCGAAAGTGGTCGTGCAGTCCGACATCGGCCTCATCTGCAAGAGCAGCGGCAGCGACCAGTACGTCGTCTACACGACCGACCTGGTCTCCGCCCGCCCCAAAGGGGGCTGCAAAGTCAGGGCCTACGACCGGCAGAACCAGGTGCTGGCCGAAGCGAGCACCGATTCCGAAGGGCGGGCCGTGCTGAGGACGAAGGACGAGCCTTACATCGTCACGGCCGAAGCCGGAGGGGACGTCACCTTCGTGAAGGTAGAACCGGGCACAGCCCTGTCGCTGAGTAATTTCGACGTGGGCGGCACGGCAAATCCCAAGGGGATAAAAGGCTATATCTTCGGCGAACGCGGCGTATGGCGCCCGGGCGACGACATACACCTCACGTTCATCGTCACCTCGGACAATCCGCTGCCCGAAAGCCACCCGGCATCGCTGGAATTCTTCAACCCGAACGGGCAGTTGGTGCAGTCGCTCGTGAACAACAGCTCCTCGGACGGCATCTACACGTTCAGCCTGGGGACGACGCCGGCGTCGCCGACAGGGCTATGGCGGGCCAAGATCACCTTCGGCGGCGCACAGTTCGAAAAATCCGTCCGGGTGGACGCGATCAAGCCCAACCGGATGAAAATCGAGCTGAAACTCGGGGACGGGCAACTGGTCGACGCCGCGCATTTCACGGGCAGCCTGACCGCCCGGTGGCTGCACGGCGCCCCTGCGGCCGAAGCCAAGGCGGTGCTCCAGGCGCAGTTGTCACAGACCGCCACTCGCTTCAAGGGCTACGAGGGCTATTCGTTCGACGACGCCTCGAAATACTTTGGCACCGAGGAGCGGGAAATCGTCACCGGCACCACCGACGCCCAAGGGTCGCTGTCGCTCTCGACCGACGAACTCTCCTCGCTGGAAGGGCTGAGCCCCGGTATGCTGAGCGGCAAATTCACGGTGAAGGTCTTCGAAAAGAGCGGCGACTTCAGCGTCGACCAGCAGGTCGCGACCGTATCGCCCTATGACACCTATTTCGGGATCGGGGTCGCCACCCAGAAAAGCGACTGGGGCGACGAATACCTCGACAGCAGGAAGGAGCATATCATAAAGGTCGTGATGCTCGACGCCAAGGGCAAGCCCGAACCCGGCAGTGAAAACGTGCTCGTATCGGTCTACAAAATGGATTCCTACTGGTGGTGGGACGCCTCAACGCCCAATTCCCAGGCGCACTACGCCAAAAATGCGCTCAACTCGAATTACAAGACCCTCCAGGCAACCCTTTCGAACGGCACGGGGCAGGCCACGATGCGCTGGAGCACGGGCGATTACGGCTATTACATGATCCGCGTCACGAGCCCGAACCGGGCACACTCGGCGACCCGGATCGTATGCGTATCCTCGTCCGATTGGCGGGGCGACGTCACTTCGGTGACGGATGCCGCCACGCGGCTCGCCCTCACCCGCGACAAGGCCAAATACGTCCCGGGGGACAAGGCCAGGGTCACCATCCCCTCGTCGCCGGGCGCACGGGCGCTGGTCGGCATCGAAAGCGGCAGCGTCGTGCGGGAAAGCTTCTGGGTGGAGTGCACCGGCAAGCAAACCGACATCGAAATCCCCGTCAAGGAGGGGATGGCCCCCAACATCTATGTCTCGGTAACACTCGTCCAGCCCCACAACTCGACGCTCAACGACGCACCGATCCGCCTGTTCGGCGTGACGCGGCTCGACGTCGAGGACGCCGCGCGAAAGCTCACCCCCGTGGTCGAGATGCCCGAAACGGTAAAACCCGAATCGGAGGTGACGATAAAAGTCCGGGAGAAAAACGGCCGGAAAATGAGCTACGTGCTGGCGCTCGTCGACGAGGGACTGCTGGGGCTGACACGCTTCAAGACCCCCGATCCCTACGGTTATTTCAACGCGACCGAGGCACTGGGCGTCCGCACGTGGGACATGTTCGACTATGTCATCGGCGCCTATGGCGGCAGGATCGAACAGATGTTCGCCATCGGCGGCGACGCCGAGCAGCCGAACACGGGGGCGCTCAAGGCACAGCGGTTCAAGCCCGTCGTACGGTTCATCGACGCACAGAAACTGGGCGCCGGGAAGACGAACACGCATAAAATCACGCTTCCGCCCTACTTCGGCGAGGTTCGGGTGATGGTCATCGCCTCGAACGGCCGGGCGTTCGGCGCCGCGGAGAAGGATGTCGCGGTGAAAAAACCGCTGCTGGTGCAGGCCACCATGCCCCGCGTAGTTTCCACCGACGAAGAGGTCGAGGTTCCGGTCACGGTCTTTGCCCTCGAAGACGGGGTCGGGAAAGTCGACGTGAAAATCGCCGCGAACGAATCGTTCTCGCCCGTCGGGCCGTCCAGCAAGAGCATCACGCTCGGCCGGAGCGGCGAGGAGGTCGTATCGTTCCGCCTGAAGGTCAACAAGCGAACCGGCATCGGGAAGGTACGGGTCACGGCTGCGTCGTCGGGCGACAGCTCCGCGTCGGAAATCGAGCTGGACGTCCGGGAACCGAACCCCTATGTGACCCTGTCGAAGGACTATGTCATCGACCCGGGCAAGACAATGGCGGTAAAACCGCTCAAGGAGAACGGCAAGGCGAAGCTGGAACTTTCGTCGATCCCGCCCATAGACCTTTCTCGGCGCCTCGAATACCTGGTGAGATATCCCCACGGCTGCATCGAGCAGATCACCTCGGGCGCCTTCCCGCAACTCTACCTGCCTTCGGTCGTGGAGTGCGACGCGAACATGTTGCAGGACATCGACCGCAACGTCAAGAGCGTGCTTTCGCGCCTGGGCAGCTACCAGCTCTCCGACGGCGCATTCGCCTACTGGAGCGGCAATACGTCGAGATCAGAATGGGGGACGGTTTACGCGACGCACTTCCTGATCGAGGCTGCGAAACACGGCTACGGCGTGGACAGGGCGATGCTCGACCGGGCGCTCAAATACCTGCGCAGCAACCCCTCGGACTACTACCTGACCCAGGCCTATACCCAGTATGTGCTGGCGCTGAACGGGACTCCGACCCGGGGTGCCATGAACCAGCTCCGGGAAAAGGCCGCCTCGCTAAGTAGCGACGCCAAGTGGCTGCTGGCGGCGGCATACGCTTTGGACGGCAACAGGAAAGTCGCCGAAGGGCTGATCTCGCTCTGCGTGGACAACGCGGAAAAGGCCAACCCCTACGACGGCACCTACAACAGCGACGAACGCCGGATGTCGATCTCGCTCATGACGCTCACGATACTCGGACGCCGCGAAGAGGCTTTCCGCATGGCGCTGAAGATGTCGGACATCCTCAAGAAGGACAGGTGGCTCAGCACCCAGTCGACGGCATGGATGCTCAGCACCCTTTCCAATTTCGCCGTAGCGGGACAGAACGGCATCGACGCCACTGCGGGCAGGGAGCTCGTCAAGACCGACAAATCCATCGCGAGCATGCCCCTGGCCGCACCGACCGAGGTGAGGAACAATGGTTCGGGCAGCCTCTATGCGGTCGTCAGCCAGAGTTATACCCCCGGCAAGGGCGAGGAAACCGAAGCTGCGAACGGCATCCGGATCGACGTGCGTTACACGAATATGGACGGTGAGGCCATCGACCCGGCCTCGATCCGGGTATCGACCGATTTTTACGCCATCGTGACCGTCTCTAACACCAGCGGCCACGAACGGTACGCCGATCTTGCGCTGACCCACATCTTCCCGGCAGGATGGGAGATCACCTCCGAACGGGACTTGTCGTCGCTCACCTACCAGGATATCCGCGACGACCGGGTGCTGAGCTACTTCGACCTGAGCCGGGGCGAAAGCAAGGAGATACCCGTCAAGCTGACGGCAACCTACAAGGGGCGCTACTACCTGCCTTCGGTCTACTGCGAGGCGATGTACGACAACGCCGTCCGCGCCCTGAAAAAGGGACAGTGGGTCGAGGTGGTCGATTAATGCCGCCCCGGCAGCCGGGAAAACGCAGCGCAACCAGCAAAAGGTTCCGGCGACACCTGAAAATATTATGGCAAAACGGCTTCGGGCATCCGGAGCCGTTTTTATTTCCGGATTCGTACTCCCGTAGGGAAAACGCCGCTAAATTCGGGTATAAGAGGCACTTTCCTCCGGTAAAATAGGAATTTGGAAAATATTTTTAATATATTTGTTGCCAAGGTTAGTTAGATTAGTCATATTATGTGCGAGAAACTGTTTATTTTCGACACCACGCTCCGTGATGGCGAGCAGGTGCCGGGCTGCCAATTGAACACCACCGAGAAGATCGAAGTCGCCAAGTTGCTGGAAAGCCTCGGCGTGGACGTCATCGAAGCGGGGTTCCCGATTTCCAGCCCCGGAGACTTCAACTCCGTACTCGAGATTTCGAAGGCCGTTTCGGCCCCGACGATTTGTGCGCTGACCCGCGCCGTGAAAAAAGACATCGACGTGGCCGCCGATGCCCTGCGACTGGCCAGGCACAAGCGCATCCACACGGGTATAGGCGTTTCGCCCCAGCACATTTACGACAAACTGCGCTCGACGCCCGAGAAAATCCTCGAACAGGCCGTCGAGGCGGTGAAATACGCCAAACGCTATGTCGAGGACGTGGAGTTTTACGCCGAAGACGCCGGGCGCGCCGATCCTCAATACCTCGCCCGCGTGGTCGAGGCCGCCATTGCGGCCGGGGCTACGGTGGTCAACATTCCCGACACCACGGGCTACTGCCTGCCCCACGAATACGGCGCGAAGATCAAATACCTGGTCGACCACGTATCCAACATCGACAAGGCGATCATCTCGACCCACTGCCACAACGACCTGGGCATGGCTACGGCCAACACCCTGAGCGGCATCCTCAACGGTGCGCGGCAGGCCGAGGTGACAATCAACGGCATCGGCGAACGCGCAGGCAACACCTCGCTCGAAGAGGTGGTGATGACGCTGCGCTGCCACAAGGAGATCGCCGTCGACACCGGCATTGACGCACGCCTGATCACCAAAGCCTCGCATCTGGTGTCGAGCCTGATGAACATGCCCGTGCAGCCCAACAAGGCGATCGTCGGCCGCAACGCCTTCGCCCACTCGTCGGGCATCCACCAGGACGGCGTGCTGAAAGACCGCCAGACCTACGAGATCATCGACCCGCAGGACATCGGCCTCAACGAGTCGGTCATCGCCCTGACGGCCCGCAGCGGCCGCGCGGCGCTCGTACACAGGCTCGAACTGCTCGGCTACGACCTCACGCAGGAAGAGCTGGACGCAACCTACGCCAAGTTCCTCGAGCTTGCCGACAAGAAAAAGGAGATCCACGACTACGACCTGTTATACCTGGTAGGCGACATCGACCGCATGAAACAGCAGTCCGTATCGCTCAAATTCCTGCAGGTGACCACCGGCACGCTCGTCCCGACGGCGACCGTGGTGCTGAAGTTCGGCGACCACGAGCGCATGGCCATCGCCACGGGCAACGGCCCGGTGGATGCCGCCGTGTCGGCGATCAAGACCCTGATCAACGAGAAGGTCGTGCTCATGGAATTCCTCATGCAGGCCATCACCCGCGGTTCGAACGACGTGGGGCGCGTACACGTACAGGTACAGTGCGGCAGCCGCACCGTCCACGGCTTCGCCGCACACACCGACACCACACGGGCGTCGATCGAGGCGTTCCTCGATGCGCTGCGCGTACTGAACGTAACCGAACGCAAGGAAAAGGAGGAGTAAGATGGGCAGGACACTTCTGGACAAGATATGGGATGCGCACACCGTGCGCACCGAAGACGGCGGACGCTCGGTGCTCTACATCGACCGCCAGTACATCCACGAGGTGACGTCGCCCGTGGCTTTCGCAGGCCTGGAACGGCGCGGCATCGGCGTGGCACGCCCGGCACAAATCACCGCCACGGCCGACCACAACATCCCGACCGTCGACCAGCACCTGCCGATCGCCGAGACCGAATCGCGGCGCCAGGTCGAGGCGCTGGAGGCCAACTGCGCCAAATTCGGCATCGAACATTTCGGCGTGGGAAACCCGCGCCAGGGCATCGTGCACATCATCGGCCCCGAACTGGGATTCACACAGCCGGGCATGACCATCGTCTGCGGCGACAGCCACACCTCGACGCACGGGGCACTGGGCGCCGTGGCATTCGGCGTCGGCACCTCAGAGGTCGAGATGGTCTTCGCCAGCCAGTGCATCATCCAGTCCAAGCCGCGGAGCATGCGCATCACGGTCGACGGGACACTGCGCCCGGGCGTCGAAGCCAAGGATGTCGTGCTCTACATCATCTCGCAACTCACCGCTTCGGGCGGCACGGGCTACTTCATCGAGTTCGCCGGCGAAGCGATCCGATCGCTCTCGATGGAAGGGCGCATGACCGTCTGCAACATGAGCATCGAGTGCGGGGCGCGGGGCGGCATGATCGCACCCGACCGGACGACGTTCGACTACCTGCGCGGGCGCGAACGTGCGCCGCAGGGAGCGGCGTTCGACCAGGCCGTCGCCCGCTGGGAGGCGCTTTACAGCGATGCCGACGCCGTATTCGACAAGGAGTACCGGTTCGATGCTGCCGACATCGCCCCGATGATTACCTACGGCACCAACCCCGGCATGGGCATGGCCGTCGATGCGCAGATCCCGGCCGAGGCCGACCCCAAGGCATTGGAGTACATGGGATTCAAAGCCGGGGAAAAGCTGCTCGGCAAACCCGTCGACTATGTCTTCGTGGGCAGCTGCACCAACGGCCGCATCGAAGACCTGCGGCGCTTCGCCAAGCTGGTCGAAGGCCGGCGCAAGGCCCAGGGCGTGACGGCATGGATCGTCCCCGGTTCGAAAGGCGTCGAAGCCGCCGCACGGGCCGAAGGGCTCGACAAAGTGCTCGCCGCCGCCGGGTTCGAGCTCCGGCAGCCGGGCTGCTCGGCGTGCCTGGCGATGAACGCCGACAAGATCCCGGCAGGCAAATACAGCGTTTCGACCTCGAACCGCAACTTCGAAGGGCGCCAGGGGCCCGGTGCGCGCACCATGCTTGCAGGCATTGCGGTAGCCGCCGCGGCCGCGGTATGCGGCAGGATCGAGGATCCGCGCAAGGTGTTTGAAATGTAAAAATTTTTAACTTCGGTTTGGATCGGCCGGTCGTTGCCGCCGCCTTCGGCGTCGTTTATAATTCCGGCCCACCCCCAAACCCCCGCCTCAGGCAGGGGCTTACATGCCGCTTTGCGGCAAAATGGCCGCTGCCGAATGCCGGAAAAAACAAAACCAATATGTCCATACCCAAATTCGAAACCTTCACCTCGGGGGCCGTGCCCGTGAGCACGGAGAACATAGATACCGACCAGATCATCCCGGCACGTTTCCTGAAAGCCACCCAGCGCAAAGGATTCGGCGACAACCTCTTCCGCGACTGGCGCTACGACGCCCGGGGGCAGCGGATCGCCTCGTTCCCGCTCAACGACAGCCGTTATGGGGGCAAAATCCTCGTCGCAGGCCGCAATTTCGGCTGCGGCAGTTCGCGCGAGCACGCCGCATGGGCCATCGCCGACTACGGGTTCCGCGTCGTGGTGTCGAGCTTCTTCGCCGACATCTTCCGCAACAATGCCCTCAACAACGGGCTGCTGCCGATCACCGTGAGCGGGGAGTTCCTCGCGGCGGTCTTCGCGGCGATCGACGGCGACCCTGCGACGCAATTCACCGTAGACCTGGACAACCAGACGCTGATGATCTGCGCCACGGGCCGCAGCGAGCACTTCGAGATCGACGCATACAAGAAGCGGTGCCTGCTGAACGGCTACGACGACGTGGACTACCTGCGCAGCATCGCGCCCCAGATCGAAGCGTTCGAACAGGCGCATAAATAGCCGCGCGATGTATCCCCGCGTAGAGATAATGGATACCACGCTGCGCGACGGCGAGCAGACGTCGGGGGTTTCGTTCAACGCCCGCGAAAAACTCTCCATCGCCCGGCTGTTGCTGGAAGAACTGTGCGTGAGCCGCATCGAGATAGCCTCGGCGCGGGTTTCGCAGGGCGAGCAGGAGGCCGTGCGCCGCATCGCCGAATGGGCTGCCGCGAAGGGTTATACCGACCGCATCGAGGCGTTGGGATTCATCGACGGCGGCGTGTCGCTCGACTGGCTCGGCCAGGCCGGGTGCCGCGTGGTGAACCTGCTGGCGAAGGGGTCGCTCAAACACTGCCGCGAACAGTTGCGCCGCACCCCGCAGGAGCACCTCTGCGACATCCGCGCCACGATCGGCGGGGCCGTCGCACGGGGCATGAAGGTGAACGTCTACCTCGAAGACTGGTCGAACGGTATGCTGCATTCGCCCGGGTACGTCTACACGATACTCGACGGGCTTGCCGACGCCCCCGTGCAGCGCTTCATGTGCCCCGACACGCTGGGCATCCTCGACCCCTATGTCACCGAACGGTTTTGCCGCGACATGGTGACACGCTATCCGCAGCTTAGGTTCGACTTCCATGCCCATAACGATTACGACCTGGCCGTGGCCAACACCGCAGCTGCGGTGAAAGCCGGGTTCCACGGGGTTCACGTAACCATAAACGGGCTGGGCGAACGCGCAGGAAACGCACCCCTGTCGAGCACGGTGGCCGTGCTGCACGACCGGCTGCACTGCCTCACGGGCATCGACGAAACGAAGATCAACCACGTCAGCCGCATGGTCGAGACCTACACGGGCATCCGGATCCCGGGCAACCGCCCGATCGTCGGCGAAAACGTCTTTACGCAGTGTGCCGGCATCCATGCCGACGGCGACAACAAGAACAACCTCTATTTCAACGAGCTGCTGCCCGAACGCTTCGGACGTGTACGCGAATACGCCCTGGGCAAGACCTCGGGCAAGGCCAACATCCTGAAGAACCTCGAAGCGCTGGGCATCGAGCTCGACGAAGCCTCGATGCGCAAGGTGACCGAACGGGTGGTCGAACTGAGCGACAAGAAGGAGCTGGTGACGGCCGAAGACCTGCCCTACATCATCGCCGACGTACTGCGCTACGACCAGGTCGAAAACCCCGTGCGGATACTCAATTACAGCCTGTCGCTGGCACAGGGGCTGCACCCGGCCGCTACGCTCAAGATCGAGATCAACGGCTGCGAATACGAGCAGACCTCGGTCGGCGACGGCCAGTACGACGCCTTCATGCGGGCGCTCAGGCAGATCTACAAGCACCAGCTCGGCCGCGAGTTCCCGATGCTGCGCAACTACACCGTCTCGATCCCGCCCGGCGGACGAACCGATGCCTTCGTGCAGACGATCATCACGTGGGAGACGGGCGGCAAGGAGTTCAAGACCCGCGGGCTGGATGCCGACCAGACCGAAGCCGCCATCAAGGCGACGATCAAAATGCTGAACATAATCGAACCAACATACAACGACCATGGATGTTAACATAGCCCTTTTAGCCGGCGACGGCATCGGCCCCGAAATCATTGCCGAGGCCACGAAAGTACTCGACCGCGTGGCGGCGAAATTCGGACACCGATTCGACTACCGCGAGGCGTTAGTGGGCGCCTGCGCCATCGACGCCACGGGCGACCCCTATCCCGACGAGACGCACGCCATCTGCCAGGCTGCCGACGCCGTATTGTTCGGTGCCATCGGCGACCCCAAGTACGACAACGACCCCAAGGCCCCGGTACGTCCCGAACAGGGACTGCTGCGCATGCGCAAATCGCTGGGACTGTTCGCCAACCTGCGCCCCATCGCATTGTTCGACACGCTGGCCAGCCGCTCGCCGCTCAAGGCAGAGGTGGTGCGCGGCACCGATTTCATCTGCGTGCGCGAACTGACGAGCGGCATCTATTTCGGCCGGCCGCAGGGGCGCAACGAAGCCGGGACGGAGGCTTTCGACACCTGCACCTACACGCGCACGGAGATCGAACGCGTGCTGGACGTCGCATTCCGGCTCGCCATGAGCCGCCGGCGGCGCCTGACGGTCGTGGACAAGGCCAACGTGCTCGAAACCTCGCGCCTGTGGCGGGAGGTCGCGCAGGATATGGCGCCCCGGTACCCCGAAGTGGAGCTGGAATTCATGTTCGTGGACAACGCCGCGATGCAGATCGTACGCCAGCCGACCCATTTCGACGTGATCGTCACCGAGAACATGTTCGGCGACATCCTCACCGACGAGGCCAGCGTCATCAGCGGTTCGCTGGGCATGCTCTCCTCGGCGAGCGTGGGGGCCGAAGTGGCCCTTTTCGAGCCGATCCACGGCTCCTATCCGCAGGCCGCGGGAAAGAACATCGCCAACCCGATGGCCACGATCCTTTCGGCCGCGATGCTTCTGGAGCACCTGGGTCTCGATGCCGAGGGCAGGGCCGTGCGGCGTGCCGTCGATCGGGCGCTGGCCGAAGGAGTCGTCACCGAGGACCTTGCAGCGCCGGGCGAAAAGGCCCGTTCGACCTCCGAGGTGGGGGATTACGTCGCTTCGCAGATTTAATCCCGTTATTCCGAATTGCCGGCAGACCGTTTTTTCGCGGTCTGCCTTTTTTGGGTGTCGTAACGACACTTTTATTTTTGTTGCGGCGTTTTACCGAACTGCATGCGAATCAATTTTGTTCTCGTCCGACTTTTATGTACCTTTGTCGCTTCAAGAACAATGAATGACATGGCAGGTTCCAATTTCGTAGATTACGTAAAGATATTCGCCCGCTCGGGGCACGGCGGCGGCGGCTCGACGCATTTTCGCCGCGAAAAATTCGTGGCTTTCGGCGGTCCCGACGGCGGTGACGGCGGCAAGGGCGGGAGCATCGTCCTGCAAGGCGACAAGCAGTACTGGACGCTCATCCACCTCAAATACCAGCGTCACCAGTTCGCCGAGGACGGCGAGCACGGCTCCGGGGCGCGCTCCTCGGGCAAGGACGCCCGCGACATCGTGATCCCGGTTCCGCTGG
>ERZ1027089.244-NODE-244-length-31789-cov-12.715794_pt1 | contig 31789 bp, 20 predicted proteins | sample MGYA00519412_ERZ1027089 | MGnify/ENA primary metagenome ERZ1027089 (study PRJEB26926, sample SAMN06164433) | human gut metagenome | biome: ENVO:00009003; feature: ENVO:2100002; material: ENVO:00002003 | host: Homo sapiens | place: USA | collected 2012 ... | reverse complement strand
CGCAGTGCTTATCTCGGTATCACTTCGTGCTACCTCGATATCCGGGCTTCGCCCTACACGTATCGTGTCTTACGTAATCCCGCCTGCAAGCAGTCGGTTTTCGTAATCCGCTATTCCTTGCTGCTTTCTTCTCGCAGTGCTTATCTCGGTATCACTTCGTGCTACCTCGATATCCGGGCTTCGCCCTACACGTATCGTGTCTTACGTAATCCCGCCTGCAAGCAGTCGGTTTTCGTAATCCACGATCCTTGCACTGCTCATGCCTACGCTTATTATATCTAATTCGAATGACTGCTACAAGTGAAGTTTTTCTAAACAAAATCCCCGGGAGATTCAGACGATCTTCCGGGGGTTTTCTGTCTTTCCAATATTCGGTATTGGGAACCGCTATATTTATTTTTTATCTGCAGGTCTGCTGCCCAGTGTCAGATTCAGTTCGATAGATACATATTCACCGTTCTGAGGTCTCTGTACCGTTATGGTTGCGGAATCACCGGCTGCATAGTACTGTAACATCTTCTGAAGATCAGAGTAGGACGAGATGCTGCTGCCGTCGAATTTGGTAATGATATCACCTTTCATGATACCGGCATTCGCTGCTGCACTGCCTTCCTCTACGGATACTACATAGATACCTTCCGGCATGTTGTACATCTGAGAGATCTGGGAAGTTACTTCCTGCAGAGAGATGATACCGATGTAACCGACTTCATCCTCAGCTACTTTGGTTCTGGTCTGACGCTCCATCAGATCTGCAATGATGGGACTTGCAGAAGTGATAGGGATTGCATAGCCCATACCTTCTACGGCAGTACCACCGATCTTGTTGGAGTTGATACCGATGACCTCACCGTTCATGTTCAACAGTGCACCGCCGGAATTACCGGGGTTGATGGCTGCGTTGGTCTGGATGAAAGTACCGGTAGCACCGTTCTCCAGAGTGATCTCACGATTCAGGGCACTTACGATACCGTTAGTAACGGACTGGCCATATCCAAGAGCATTACCGATAGCAATCACCGGCTCACCAAGCTTCAGGTCATCACTGCTGCCCAAAGTAGCAACGGTAATGGCATTCTTGGTATCATCGCTCAGATCATTTAAAGATACTGCGATCACTGCCAGATCCATATCGGAATCCAGTCCTTTGACCTGTGCCTGTGCTTCACTGCCGTCGATAAAAGTAACGTTCAGCGTATCTGCGCTCTCTACTACGTGGTTGTTAGATACGATCAGCAGTTCATCATCCGTCTTGCCTACAATGATACCGGAACCGCTGGCTGCTTCTTCCTGTGTATACTGCTGTCCGAAGACATTTGCTGTCTCAGTAAAGTTATTCACAATCGATACCATAGCAGGCATAACCTTCTCCACCACATCAGATACATCAGACTCTACATAAGTAACGTTGGTCGCAAGCTGCGGTGTACTCTGGCTGCTCTCTGTTGCAGCTTCGGAAGTGACCTCATCTACCACTGCGGTATCCGCACCGGTCTTAAGCATCCCGGTGCCCTGCTGTACTGCATAGAACCCGATGCCGGCAAACAGTCCGAAGAAAAGTCCAAGACTGACACTTACCATAGCTTTTCGGAAATAACCACCATGCTTTTTGGGGTTCTTAGGTTCTGTATTGCTACCGGTGCTTCCGCCCATCTGGTATGTGGTGTAACCGTTTGCACTTCCCGCAGCGCTTACTCCGCTGAATGTACCGGTTGTATTTTCATCTCCGGTTTCGTAACCGGAAAAATTATCATTCTCGTACATAATGCTTCCTCCTATTCTATCTGTAAGTGAGAAATTTTTTACTATTTCCATTTCTTCCTCTCACCTTATGAACATAGTATATCCATCAAATGTGACCGAATTGTGATAACTTTCTGAAGCAATTATGAAAGATCAAAAAAACCGAAGAAGTTTTCACCTCTCCGGATTTTTCTTGTTATTCAACCGTAACGGATTTTGCCAGGTTTCTCGGCTTATCCACATCACAGCCACGTCCCACTGCCACATAGTAAGCAAACAGCTGCAACGGAATGATTGCCAGGGAATTGGTAAAGTACGGATTCGTCTCGGGAATGTATACCACATAATCCGCTGCCTTCTCGATGGCTTTGTTGCCCTCGATGGTAACCGCCATGACAAAAGCGCCTCTTGCCTTTACCTCTACCATATTACTGATGGTCTTCTGGAACAGAGCCGGCTGGGTTGCCAAAGCCACTACCAGGGTGCCTTCTTCGATCAGGGAAATGGTGCCATGCTTCAGTTCTCCGGCTGCATAAGCCTCGGAATGAATATAGGAGATCTCTTTTAACTTCAGGGATCCCTCCAGGGAAATCGCATAGTCGATACCACGTCCGATGAAGAAGATGTCTCTCGCTCCCACATAACGGTTGGCGAAATGCTGGATCTTCTGCTTCTGGCCCAGAAGCAGCTCGATCTGATCCGGCAGACATCTTAAATCTGTCAGCATACTCTGGAACTTCTCCTGGTCAATGGTTCCACGCACCTTGGCGAACTTCATAGCCAGCATGTAAAGTGCTGTCAGCTGTGCACTGTAAGCCTTGGTCGTTGCAACGGCGATCTCGGGACCTGCCCAGGTGTACATAACACTGTCCGCTTCTCTGGCGATGGAGCTGCCGACGACATTGACAATACCCAGTACCTTGAAGCCCTTTTCCTTGGATTCCCGCAGAGCTGCCAGCGTATCCGCAGTCTCACCGGACTGGCTGATGACGATGACCATATTGCCCTTCTGCAGGATGGGATCACGATAACGGAATTCGCTGGCCACATCCACCTCTACCGGGATTCTTGCCAGACCTTCAATGACATATTTTGCGGTAACACCGGTGTGATATGCGGAACCGCAGGCCACGATATGGATCTTTGTGATCTCCTGAATCTCCTCATCGCTCATATTCAGTTCTTCGATGACGATATCATTATCCTTGATACGGGGAGAAATGGTATCGTTGATCGTCTTCGGCTGTTCGTAGATCTCTTTCAGCATGAAATGCTCATAGCCGCCCTTTTCCGCAGCATTGGCATCCCAGTCGATGGTCACGGGGGTTTTCGTGATCTCTTCTTCGTCCACTGAGAAGAATCTAAGACCGTCTTCCTTCAGTTCCACCACTTCCTGATTATCTACATAATATACGGTTCTGGTATATTTGAGAATTGCGGGAACATCAGATGCGATAAAGCTGCCGCTCTCACTCTTGCCTACGATCAGAGGACTGTCTTTGCGGGCAGCGAAGATCTTATCAGGCTGATCGGCAAACATGATACCCAGCGCATAGGAGCCCTCTACACGATGCAATACCTTAGTGATCGCTTCCAGGGGATTTCCCTTATAATAGTAGTCTAACAGATGCGCCAGTACCTCGGTATCGGTCTCAGAGATGAACTGATACCCCTTATCCTGCATCTTTTTCTTCAGTGGAATATAGTTCTCAATGATTCCGTTATGTACTACAGCAATGGTACCGGCGTTATTCATATGGGGATGGGAATTGATATCACTGGGAGCACCGTGGGTTGCCCAACGGGTATGCCCGATACCGGAGGTTCCCTTCATAGACTCGCCTCCGTGTGTCAGGTTTTCCAGAACCTTAAGTCTCCCGACAGCCTTTTTGGTGTTGATCTTCTCACCATCAAAAATAGCCATACCCGCGGAATCATATCCACGGTATTCCAGTTTGGACAGACCGTCTAAAATGATCGGTGCTGCCTGTTCTGTTCCAATATATCCTACGATACCACACATAGTCATACATCCTTTCTGTTCTGTTTCCAGTATTCTTTGTTGGAAGTAAAAGCAAGGACCCATTTTCCGGGGAGCCTGCGATAGTTCTTACCTAATAGATAACCTGCATATTTACAGGCACATTGTATATAAAAATGGAGCAACTTGCCGGACATATGATTTTTCCGCAAATATGCTGTCACATCTTTCACCATTCGTTTTCCCTCGGACTCCGAAGGATATGCTGCGAAGACTTCCGGATGTTCTGCCTGGGATACCCCCAGGTCAAAATTCCTTTGGAACTGCTGTACATTGGTATAATTATGGGAATGAATCACCCGGGCATCCGCCGCATAAGCGATCGCATACCCCGCTTCCACCGCTTTCGCCGCATAGATCATATCTTCATTAAATATGGTATGTTTTACGAATCCACCCAGTTCCTCATAGATCTCCCGTCGGTATGCCGCACACACATTGGAGCAGAAAAATGTCTTGATCCCCAATGTCTTAAGATCTTCTGCGGATTTGATCCGTGACTGTGCCGGATAATTAAATTCCCTGGTATAACATTCCACCGGTGCACAATCTTCTCTCGGCAGCTGTCTTGCATAGGATACCGCCACCTGATCCCGCAGCGGTTCCGTCAGTTGTTCGATCAGATTGTCATCTGCCGGCATGGCATCCTGGGTCATCATGACAAAAATATCTGCGGAAGATTTTTTCACACCCATGCGTCTGGTGCCGCCATGATCAAATTCTCTTTTGGAGACATGATATACCTTAATGTTCTGATATTTCTCCAGAAATCTGGTTCCATAGATCAGCTGCTCAAAATATTTTTCTCCGGTGTTCAGCAGGATCACTTCATGTACCGGCACGCTCTGGCTGTCAAGCTTATCTAATAATGTAAATAGTTCTTTCCCCGGTTTATACAGGGGAATGATCACATCGATCTCCATTGCAGAGCGCTCCTTACTTTCCCAATCTCTGGTCTATTATACTTTATCCCCGTCTGTTACACAAGACTTTTTCATATGACACGAGGGAGCTCCGGTGCTCTCCGGAAGACTCCCTCGTCAATTCGTTTTCTTATTTATTCAGATAAGGTGCCGTATCGGACGCAATCTTTCTACTGTATTCCTTTACACTGTCGGTTACGGTGTAGTTCGCATCATCAAACAGGAACTGATGCAGCCATACAACATTGCTCTCCAGATCCAAAGGTACTACACTGCTTCCCTTTGCACCGATGTTACCGGTGGCACGCATGGTCTCTTCAGGGAAACCTCCCTCGTCCACAATACGATATTTTGTGATGTTAGCCAGCAGATTCAGAATATCCTTGGAATCCAGGCTGGTGTAAATATCACCGATGGCACTGTTAAATACCTTGGACAGGGTATCGTAATCCGCCTTCTTCGCCTGATCTTCAATCGCCTGGATCACTTCACGCTGACGCGCAGCACGCTTGAAGTCATTACCTGCGGTATAACGGATACGGCAGTAAGCAGTTGCCTGCAGACCGTTTAACAGCTGTACTCCGGTCTCTGTTACCGGTGTGTAGTCACATTTTAAGACCTCAGCAATACCGATCTGGTAGTTATTGATATGCTTGATCTCCTCGGAGTCCACATCGATATAGACACCGCCCAGACCGTCGATGACCTCACTCAGTCCTCTGTAGCCCACGGTTACAAAGTTCGTAATATCCATATCCAGATTCATGTTTAACATCTTGACTGCCTGCTCCGCTCCGCCATAGGAATAAGCTGCATTACACTTCTGATAGGAGTCGGTACCGATGTTCAGATAGGTATCACGATATACACTGATCAGTTTGATATCGCCGGTATCCATATTGATGCTGGCGATCATAATACTGTCGCTTCGGCTGCCCTTGTACAGCTGGCTCTCCTTCGTCGCATCCACACCGAACAGTGCAATGTTCATATACCCCTTCATTGCCTCGTCCTGTTGTACTTCTTCCGGGATCCGGAGTTCCTCCGTCTCTAATACCGTTACCTTGGGGCCTTCATTATTTGTGTGGGTCATTACCAGATACAGTACTGCTACCATGATCAGGATAACCGCGATCTCTACACCGAAGATGATAACCTTTCTTCTCTTCTTGGCAGCACGCTGCTTGGCAGATACTCTCTTCTGTCCGTTGCCGGATGTTGTCCTCTGTCCGTTGCCGGCAGGTCGCTGTCCCGCAGGTCTCTGTCCATTTCCGGAAGGTCTTCTTCCGCTTCCGGCTGGTCTCTGACCATTGCCGCCATTGTAGTTAGAATTTGTTGCCATCTTGTCTTCTCCTTGTGTTAATAAGCATTTTTATTGATAAATCCTGTGAAAAATGTCATAAGAATGATCTTAATGTCAAACCCGAGGGTCCAGTTCTCAATGTAATAAATATCATACTCGATTCGCTTCTTGATGGAAGAATCACCACGCAGGCCGTTGACCTGTGCCCATCCCGTGAGGCCCGGCCTCACCTGATGTTTTACCATATATCTCGGGATCTCTTCCTTGAACTTTTCCACGAACTGAGGGCGCTCCGGTCTCGGTCCCACCAGGCTCATATCTCCTTTCAGGATGTTGAACAGCTGCGGAAGTTCATCAATGCTGGTTCGTCTTAAGATCTTGCCGATTCCGGTGACTCTGGGATCGTTTCGCACCGTCCAGCCCTTTTTCTCCTCCGCTGCAGTCTGCATTGCCATACTGCGGAATTTGTACATATAAAATGATTTATTATGAAGTCCTACCCGTTCCTGCTTGAAGATCACAGGTCCCGGACTGGAACATTTTACCAGAATTGCCGACAACAGCATGATCGGTGACGTAATGATGATGCCGAACAGGGAACCGACAATATCCATGGCTCTCTTGATCATCATATTTCCGGTGTTGGTCAGCGGCACATACCGAATATTGATCACCGGAAGTCCCATGAGATCCTCCGTGTAAGGTCTGCTGGGGATCAGACTGCTGTAGTCGGGGATGAATTTCGTGTGCACGCCGGATTTCTCACAGATATCCACAACACCTTCCAGATAATCATAATCTTTCAGAGAAAGCGTGATCGCGATCTCGTCCAGCTTGTTCTCCGGAAGAATATACTCCAGATTCCCCAACGTTCCCAGGACTTTCACTCCCTTATAGGTAGTCCCTCCCGGAATGTGCTCATCCAGAATACCGCATACAACATATCCCCACTGGGGATTGCTTAAGATTCTGTCAATATACTCTTCTGCCGCTCTGGAATATCCCACCAGCAAAATATGCTTCAGATTGTATCCCCTTTTCCGGAGTGTCCGCAACGCTTTTCTCATTATGATGCGGGATACCGAAGTCAGAATTACATTCAGCACATAAAAAATTGCCATGACGGATCGCGAAAAGTTGATCTCACGGATGATCATATACAGTATAATGATCAATGCCGCCAGGCCGATGGTATTTGCCTGCAGAATGCTGTAAATCTCATGTCTGCGGCGGACGGTTCGCTTCGGGGAATACACGCTGCACCGGTAATATAGGAGCATATAACCGGGTACAATAAAAGGAAGTAGCTTATAATACTCCTGCACAGGCAGGACACCGATTCCGGGACCGTCGTTCAATATATAAAATTTGATATAATAGGCAAGGACAAAGGATATGGCTGTGATCAGCGCATCCATTATCACAAGAAGCCTGTTAAAGACTTTCTGGTTGTCTTTTATCATATGGGTCACCCAATCTGTAAGTCTGAAAAGCTTCTTTTTAACGATTTCATTCTACAATAACGGTGTTTTTTTCTCAACTTAAGAATTTATGAAGCCAATTCTTAAGATTTCATAAGAATTCGAAACACATTGCAATACAGCTGCCACTGGATCTTCACATAATTCCCCAGATGATGCCACCGGAAGGGAACTTTGTGCTGTCTTCCCGTGGTTCCCATCGATCTTCTCAGGCCAGCTGCCAGTCCCTTCAGATATAGTTTTCCCATTCTTTTCTTACAAAAAAACAAAAACTTTATGCCAAATCCAAGCAAAAAAAACGGCAGGTTCAGAATACACTGCAAAAGCGGCATATTCTTGCCGATCACATAAATACTGTTGGCAGACGCAAGTAACGTTTTCCGGGGATTGTATCTGGATCCCGTGGAAGCACTGCCATAATGCAGCACAGCCGCCTTCGGTTCATACCGGTTCTCATAGCCGTAGATCCGGGCACGGTAGCCGATATCCAGATCTTCCAGATAGGCAAAATGTTCTTCATCAAAATAACCTATCTCTTCAAATACGGATCGTCTGTAGATTGCGGCACCGCCACAGGCGGAAAACACCGGGACAGACTTATCATAATCCGCCGCCGGTCGTCCCTTCCCCCGGGAATAGGCCCATCCCAGCACGCAGTATCGGTCTCCGGCATCATCAATGAGCTCCGGTCTGTCCCACATCAGCATCTTCGCACTGACGGAAAATATCTTTTCATTTTCGCGGATGGCATCATATAAGCCTCTTACAAAACCGGCTTCTGCCTTTGTATCATTGTTCAGAAGGATCACATATGGTGTCTTCGCTTCCCGGATCCCCAGATTCACTGCATGACAGAATCCGGTGTTTTCCGGTAAAGATATCAGGCGCACACCTTCCCCACACCATTCCTTTTGCAGATATTCCACGCTGCCGTCCACGGAAGCATTATCGATGATCAGCACTTCATATCCGGGGGCATTATGCTGCTCTCTGCACAGAGAAGTCATGCACTCTGCCAGATATTTCATTCCGTTGTAATTTGGTATAACAACCGTTATTTCACTCATAATGGTTTAAACTCCTCCGGATATTCCGGCAGATAGAGTAATCTTCCTCTTTGCCGTAACGCTTCGGACAACTGCAGACTTAAGGTTCGGATATCCGCTCCCTCCGGCAGCGTAGTAATATTAAATATCGGCTGTTCTTTCGGTAGCCTCCGAATCTCGGTATACGGAACTCCCACGATTTTTTCAAACACTTCCCTGCATTCGGGTCGGATACGGATACAGCGAAGATCCAGCGCTTCCGCATCCTGGGACAGCTCCGCGCGGTGCAGATATCCGCCGAATCCCTTCGGCAGTCCTTCATAAAATACGGTTCCGTCTGCCGTCATTCTGCCGCCGATGATCTTGCCGTGTTTCTTCCCGGACAATACTCTGCCGCCTACAGCTGCCACATCCGACCTGGCTTCCCATACTTCTTTATATTTTAACCGATAAAATCCTACATGTCTGGTCTCTGTCGCGGTGGCCGGGATATGACGGCGGTCCGCATGATCCTGCAATGCTCTCATCCCCGCATCATACGCATATTTTTTGCTGTTTGGATTGGCTGCTGTGGATGCCTCATGACATCTCCAGTGATACAGCACCTTCGGAATATGGAGTATTCTCTTCTCCGCAGTCTGCCCTCCCTCTGCCAGCACTTCCGCTACACAGCGCAGTACCAGATCATAGTCCTGGGCACCGTCAAATTCCGGGCGGAATTGCAGGCTTTTCAGCAATTTACTCTCCATTACCAGAAAATGACAGATATAGTTATTGCTAAGAATTAAATCGTAATTGAATTCTTCTTTATAATTGGGCTCATAGTATCTGGTCTCTTCTCCATCGCACTTATCCTCATCCGAATAGGCGAAGGCGACTTTGACACCTCTGTCATATGCTTTGATGATCGCATCAGCCATTTCGTACAACGCATCCGGTGTCAATACATCATCATGATCCAACAGACCGATATACTCTCCCTTCGCATAGGGAAGCGCCTGATTGGTATTAGCAGCGATTCCCGCATTTTCTTTCAGATGCACATAGTGGAGCCTGGGATCTGCTGCGACAGGTTCTGTCTCGCCATCCGTCGGCTGCTCCTTCAGGAATCCCTGCTGCTTCAGTACCTCCTCCACACTGTGATCCTCCGTGGCATCTGCCAGGATCAGTTCCCAATGGGGATAGCTTTGTTGCATAACGCTTGTTATCATTCTGTTCAGATATGCTTCCGGCGTTCGATATAAGGGTACCACAATACTGAACGTAATCGGCTTCTCCCATTTTCTATCACTCTGCCTTACCAGCTCTGCTTCCGAACAGGGCACAAAAAAATAGCGGTCTGTCTCTGTCAGGCGCTCCCTCACAGAGATCCAGGTTTCCCTCAGGCCGTTACGTTGCAGATAATATAGAGTTTTCTTAAGGTTTGCCTTATTTAGCTTTGCCACAGATACCTCCAGCTTTTCATAAAAGAGCAAACCGCCCTGCACGGGCGATTCGCTCTTTTGAAAACTAATATGATTTATGGAGCACTGCCTTACAGTACTGCCTTTACATCCTCGGTCAGCTTCTCTACCTTAGCCTGTGCATCCTCTAAGCTGGTTCCCTTGACACCCATGTAGAACTTGATCTTGGGCTCGGTTCCGGAAGGACGTGCACAGCACCATGCATTGTCAGGAAGCTCGAAGTACAGAACATTGGACTTGGGAAGTCCTGTGGTAGTCTTCTCTCCGGTCTCCATGTCGATGATAACATCGTTCTGGTAATCACGGAACTTCTCTACCTTCAGATCTCCGAATGCCTTAGGAGGATTCTTACGAAGCTTCTCCATGATCTCGGCGATCTGTCTTGCGCCATCGATACCCTTCATGGTGATGGTGTACTGGGTCTCCTTGAAGTAACCGTACTTCTCATACATGGATACCATCATATCCCACAGAGTCATGTTGTGCTTCTTGCAGTAAGCTGCTACTTCGCACAGACACATCACTGCTACGATCGCATCCTTATCTCTTGCGTGGGTACCTGCCAGGCAGCCGTAGCTCTCTTCCAGACCAAATACGTAGTTGTTGCTGCCGGTCTGCTCGAAGAGCTTGATCTGCTCGCCAATGAACTTGAAGCCGGTCAGTACCTCGATCAGCTTTACGCCGTAAGCCTGCGTAATAGGTTTGGTCATGTTGGTCGTAACGATGGTAGTTACCAGTGCGGGATTCTCGGGCATGGTACCGGTCGCAGTCTTCTCTCTTAAGATATATTCTGCGATCAGCATGCCGGACATATTACCGGTAAATGCCACATACTCGCCGGTCTTGGTATCTTTTGCATACACACCCAGACGGTCTGCATCGGGATCGGTTGCCAGAACGATATCCGCATCCTTCTCCTTCGCCAGACGAAGCGCATAGGTAAATGCCTTGGGATCCTCAGGGTTCGGGTAATCCAGTGTGGTAAAGTCAGGATCCGGATTCTCCTGTTCGGGAACTACATAGACATGCTTGAATCCCAGCTCAGACAGGATACGTCTTACCGGCTTGTTACCGGTACCGCATAACGGAGTATATACGATCTTGATGTCATCTGCCATTTCCCTGATCACATCAGGATGAATGATCTGCTTCTTCAGCTCTGCCATGTACTTGTCATCGATCTCTTTGCCGATCACTTCATAGAGTCCTGCTGCCACAGCATCCTCTCTGCTCATGGTCTTCACGGTATGATAATCCTTGATGGACTGTACTTCGGTAATGATGTCCTTATCGATGGGAGCGGTTACCTGTGCGCCGTCCTCCCAGTATACCTTATAGCCGTTGTACTCAGGAGGGTTATGGCTGGCGGTAACTACAATACCTGCAGTACATCCTAACGTCCGAAGGGCAAAGGACAGCTCCGGGGTAGGTCTTAAAGATTCAAAAATGTATGCCTTGATGCCGTTGGCTGCCAGACATCTTGCTGCCTCATCGGAAAACTCGGGAGACATGCGGCGGGAGTCGAATGCGATTGCCACACCCTTACTCTGTGTACCGCGCTTGATAATATAATTGGCAAGACCCTGAGTTGCCTTACGAACGGTATATACGTTCATACGGTTGGTTCCTGCACCGATCACACCACGTAAGCCGCCGGTACCGAATTCCAGTTCCTTGTAAAAACGATCCTCCACTTCTGCTTCATTATTGCGGATTGCCAGAAGTTCCTCCTTGGTCTTCTGGTCAAAATAATCATCATTTAACCAGAAATTCAGTTCGTCCATATAACTCATTTTCCTATCCTCCTGTTTTATCGCTATCTTTCAATATCTTTCCATATCTTCAGTAAACGCTCTCCGGTGATATTTTACCATAGATTCCCTCTACTGAAAAGAATTATTTAACGTCCGCTAACTGCCGGATCCTTCAGTGCGTAATCGCTGCGATCCAGAGAGAAATTCGGATTGTAATAGGGATCTCCCGCCTCCAGTTCAGCCTTCCATTTTTCACGGAAATGCTCGGATTCTCTGTTGTAGCGCTCTGCCTTTTCTCCCTGATCGTCCAGTCCTCTGGAGATGGATTCGTAATGATACAGCTCCGCAAAAGGAGTCCACACATTCAGAAGTCCCAGTTTACGTAATTTCAGGCAGAAATCCACATCATTTAAGGAGATCACAAAGCTCTCATCCAGACCGCCCACCTGCTCATACAGGCTCTTTTTCACCAACAGACAGGCACCGGTCACCGCTGTAACATTCTGGGTATAACACAGACGTCCCATGTAGCCTAAGTTCTGTACCGGGATGCGATAATGGGTATGTCCTGCCGTGCGGTGTGCTCCCAGTCCGATGACCACGCCGGCATGCTGGATCGTCTTGTCCGCATAATACAGTTTGGCGCCTACGGCACCCACATCCTCTCTCTGGGCATACATCAGCATCTCTTCCATCCAGTTGGCTGTGATAACCTCCGTATCATTGTTCAGCAGTAAAATATACTCACCGGAAGCATAAGACGCTCCCAGATCATTGACCGCAGAATAATTAAAGTCACCATGATATGTCACAATGGAAATCCGTCCGTCCCCGCTGTGCAGGATACCGCCGTCATGGCCGCAGACTGTATGCAGCTTGCATCTTTCTTCATAAGAATCATCGCCGGACAATCCCAGCAGTTGGGAATAATAGTCCTTGATCTCCTGTGTGGTACTGTTATTTTCCACGACAATGATCTCGTAATTGCTCCAGGTGCTGTTCTTTTGGATCGAGGTAATACAACGCTTCAGATCCTCAACGTGATCCTTATTGGCGATCACGATGGAGATCTTCGGATCTCCCAGGATCTGATACCGGATCCGGAAGATCGTGGCGCAGGCTCTGGTACTGGTGATCTGAAAATGCTTGAAACCATGCTTTTTCAGATGATCTGCCACAGCTCCCTTTGCCGCCTCAATGGCATAAGGCTTCGCGTCAATACTGGCTGCGGTACTGCCCTCATGGCTTCTCCAGTAGTACATCAGTCTGGGAACATGAACGATCTTTTCCGCTCTGTCGGTCAGACGCAGGATCATATCGTGATCCTGGGCACCGTCAAATGCGGTGCGGAACAGTTCCTCTCCCTCTAACAGTTTTCGGGAAAAAACGCTGAAATGGCAGATATAATTATTCGCCCGCAGATTGTCCGGTGCATAGTCCGGCTTAAAATGCATGGTCAGCATTTTATTAATATCATTTTCCTTGAAAGTGGTCTCATCACAATAAAGATAATCCGCACCCTGCTCATTGATCTCCTTCACATACGCATACAGTACGGAAGGATGTAAAATATCATCCTGGTCAAACAGGCCGATATAATCTCCGGTAGCCAGCTTGTAGCATTCGTTGGTGTTATAGGAGATACCGCCGTTATGATCCAGGTGCTTATAGACGATACGACCATTCGCCTTCGCCGCGTACTCCCTGCAGAGTTCCTCGATATAGGAGTGCTCCGCGTCGGAACCGTCCGCCAGACACAGTTCCCAGTTGGGATACGTCTGATTCATGACGCAGTCCAGCATCTGGATCTGGAATTCCCTTTTATTGTTCCACAGCGGAACCAGAATGCTGATCTTCGGCATATAAGGGAATATCGTCTCTTCTTCCTTTTTCCGCTGCTCCGCATCAGGAAAGCTTCCGGTTCCGTAGGACTCCATCAGGCTCTTCTGGCGACTCTTGTTGCGGATCTTACGCAGGATATCCTTCGGTCCGCCGCAATGGGACAAGCGATCCCTCTGTCTCTGTGCGAAATGGATCAGACTTCTCGCCGGACCCGTGGCTTTCCAGAATTTATTCTTTTTGATCCGGTCCAGTTTGAACTGCAGGTCCTCTTTTTCCGATTCCAGCACTACGATCTTGTCTGCCAGATCTGCACATTTTTCGTGCTCCCTCTCGTAGGCTTCTTGATAATTGATCTCAGACATGTTTTTCCTCCGTCAAATATTTTCCCGTTGTATTCCACAGTTTCAGCTTACTGATCCGATGGACCGCAAGAACGGCGATTCCATAATTCCCCGGAGGCAGCTGCCCTGTTTTCCGTTTCACACAGAAACCTCCCAGCGCCACATTTTTCTGGTCCGGAAGATTCTCCTCCAGTTCCTGCCGATATGCAGGTAAAATCTTCATGGACCATACCTTCCGATCCACCTCCCGCTGTCCCTGCGTGTCTTCGGGAAGCAATACTAAAAGTTTATCATAACAGGCGTTATCATCTCCCAGGATCACACTGTATCCCTGGATCCGCTCCGGCCCTGCAGTCTCCACCCGTGCCATCAGGCAGTCATCCTGTCTTGCATTTTCCAGACGTTCCTGCCAACTCTCACATCTCCATGCCGGCTCCTGTAAAATATTCCGGTCCGTAAGATATGCCGGAACCACACGGCTGTCCAGTCCTTCCCGGTTCAGTCCCATAGGGTAAAAAGGATCCACTCCGCGGAACTGAGGATGCATCTGGTAAAGCAGTTCTCTCTCTTCCGTCAGGCGTCGCATTTTCTCGGGACTTTCGTCACTTCCGCGGCTCAGGGATTCATGATGATATGCAAAACAGTCATTCAGCACCACATTGTAATATCCCATTTCCACCAGACAAAATCCCAGATCCACATCATTATAGGCCACCCGCAGTGCCTCCCGGAATCCACCCGTCTCCCGGAATACCTCTGTCCTTATCAGCAGACAGGCCCCCGTCACTGCCACGCAATTCAGATCAAAGCGATTTCTGCCAAAATAATAAGACTTATCGTCTTCCATGAACTGGAGCTTATGCACCGGTCCCACCGGCAGATTGACAATACCGTCGTGTTGTATTTTCACGGAATCCGGATAATACAGCTTTAGGCCCACGCTTCCCACATAAGGCTGCATAGCGCGGATCACCATTTTGTCCAGCCAGTCATTGCCGCACACTTCTATATCATCATTTAAAAACAGCAAAAACTTTCCTTCCGCCAGTTCAGCTCCCCGGTTGCACATCGCTGAAAAATTAAATTCCGCCGGTTCATAAATATAACGAACAGGGACACCGCTTTCCCGGATCCGTCCGATCAGATCTTCCGTTTTTTGCTTATTTTCCGCACTGCTTCCGTTATCCACCAGCAAAATTTCAACAGGGAGCCTGCCCTCAGACCTTCTCGTCAGGGAACGCAGGCACTTCTCCAGTACCTCCGGATTATCTTTGGAGGGAATGATCACCGAGACCTTAAGCTCTCCTGCGAATAACTCTTTGGCACCTTCCGCCGCCCTGGAGGCCAGTTCCACCGCCAGCTGCGGTGACTCCTTCGTCTGCTGGTAATTTTCCCAGGGAGTGCACTCCCGGCTGTCCCGGTCTGCACGTGCATCCGGTCCCTGGATTCCTATTCCGTCTGCAGAAAAAGTTCCATGGAACAACACGGTTTCCATATGACCGATGGAATGACAATCTCTCTCGAACCCTCCGGCTCCCAAAAACAGGCGATCCATCAGCAGACGGATCTCTCCGGCATCTGTAAAAATAATTTCTTTTCCGGTGCTCTCGTTCTCTGTCACGACCGGATTTTCTCCCATTCTCTGCAGCAGACTGCTCCGTACCGCAACGACACTTCCCACATAGAAAAAGGCTCTGTACAGATCCGGTGACCAACAGGGTTTGTACCAGGGAATGCAACGCTCTCCCTTCTCATTCATCAGGTCTTCATCACCGTAGACGATTTCTGCTTCCGGATGCTTTGTAAAATAAGCGTTGATCCGCTCTGTCGCATTATCTGCCAGTCGTCCCGCCGCATGTCGGAAAATGACGAATTCCACAAGTTCCGCAATTTCCCGGGGTTCCGCGCTTTCCCGGTCCTGCTCCGCTGCCCACTGTTCATAGGTGACCTTAAGCTGCGCCAGTTCTTTTTCGTATTTTTTATCCTGCTGTGCGATCAGCACCTGCTTCACCGCTGTCCGAATACCCAAGCTGCCGCTCCCTTCTTCTCCACTCCCATCATATCTTTTGCCATTGCCTGAGGGATCTGTACGATCTCCATTTTCACAGACAACGTATTCTCCGCCTGCCGGTTCAGCACATCTGCCCGGATCGTCATATTGGGATCCTCCGTGGCAAATATCACGCTGGGATGGTCCGCTCCCTCTTCGGATTTCAGGATTTTTCCGTTGGTAGTGAACACTTTCTTATCCTGCAGAGGAACCGGCTGTCCGTTCATGGACAGTTCCCGAATCTTACAGATGCAGGAACACATTGCCGGATCCAGCCGCAGATAATGTACGTTACCGTCGAATTTCACGGTAAACTCTGCCTCTTTTTCCGCAACATAGACATTTTCCGGAAAATAAGAATTCTCTTCGGAAAATCCCTGTCCCTTGTCTTCATAGATCTGTACCCGCAGTTCTCCTTCCGACTGACGAAAACGCCCGATCCATTCGGTGGGTTTATAGATTTCGCCGCCTAAGAGATTCCGGATCTCACCCATGGACAATTTCTGTCCGGTGACATATTTCTGGAATTCCCGCTCCTGCTCTCTGTACTGTCTTGCCTCATTTTCCGTGATGTCCAGACGATCTAAGATCCGGTCCAGTTCCAACGCATTGCGTCTTTCATTCTCCAGAACATAACAGTAAATTGCCCGGAACGCCAGTGCTTTCGTATCTATGACACGGTCAAAGGTCCACTCGTAATCGATCAGTGTCCAGTGATCCCCGTCCACCAGAATATTGGCAAAGATCAGGTCAAAATCCGCTACCGGCACTTCTTCCCCGAATCCTACCCTCTCCAGATACTCCGCAAACAGGCTGTGGAATCCTTCGATATCCTGTCTGTCCAGACATTCATCCATCAGTTCCGACAACGGTCTGCCCGATACGAATTCAAATTCCGCATAAGGGATGCCATCCTCTTCTCCCGGATGACAGACATTAACATCCAGCCGGCTTCCGGCATAACGTCCTTTTAATTTTTCATACGCTTCCATCATATGGCGCACATGCGCCTCGGCTTCTTTGGTCAGCGGATATTTCCGCACGATCCGATTCCCCCGGTCATCCCGCAGGATCTCCGTACGGATGCGGAAGCTTTCCGCACGGTCGTTGGAATATCTGACATATTTCAGGTCCAGAGGCTTACCGATCACTGCCAGATAAGAATTGGAAAATACAGAAAAAAGCCCCTCTTCCACGATTCCGTCAAAAGCACTTTTTTCATCGAATAACAACATTCTGTCACGGTCGAAATTCCGCAGATTATTGGACAGTTCTCCCCGGCCCGGCAGATATGCATCCGAATAGACCGTGGTCATGAATTTATAATCGGGATACGGATAATAAAAACTGCGTTCTCCCACACCGCAGGCATCGAAGATCTTCTCCAGTTTTTTCCGGGAAAAAGTACGCACGACGCCGCCGTTCGGATAATTTTCAATTCCGGAAAACCAGTCTCCCAGGTGATCTTCCTTGCAGCCCGCAAAATATTTCAGTCCGTATTTGTTCTCAATAGCGATAACGATTCGTCCACCCGGTGCCAGATGCTTTTGCAGAATTTTCAGAAAATCTTCATAAGGTGTGCTGCCGCCTATGTAAGCCTGGCCGTACTCGAAGACACCAATGAGGCAGATATAGTCATAATCCGCGGGCAGATCCGGTTCCACATCCGTAAAATTGCCTATGTGGATCGTCACATTTTCACTTTCACTGTGCCGGTACGCATTGATCAGACTGCGCTTTTTTGAGAGATCCACGCAGGTCACCGATCCGGCTTTCCGGGACAGGGCTCCTGTAATGGCTCCGCAGCCGCTGCCTACTTCCAGCACTTTGTCCGTCTTTTTGATCGGAAGAAAATCCACGATATTTTCCCGCAGAGCCGACAGATGATACAGGATCGGCCAGCTTTTTCTCTCTGCGATGATCCGGTCATATTCCACGGTACTGTATTTTTTTACAATCTCCAGAATCTCGTCTTCCACACTGCCGTCACAATAATAATCCTCTCCGGGATACTTATCCAGATTCAGTGTTACTTTGCCGATGGTCTCTGTCATTCTTTATTTCTCCTCCGCATCCCACACTTTCGTGTTGGAATCCATATCATAATAGCCTACGGTGTTTTTATCGGATACTACTGTAATATTCAGGGCATCATACAGTCTGTGATAGACCTCAAAGGTATCCTGATTGTACCCCGTCACTCCCAGAGACAGCAGATATTCTCCGCCCTGCAGATTCATCTTCTGTGTAAAAGTCACATTTTTCACATCACCTGGTTCCACACTGTCTAAGAACGCCTTCTCGATCATGGTATTGGTACCGGTGATCTCCACACCGATGACATTTTTCACGGAAAATGCAAAAATAGGTGCCGGTATAGGATCCATAAACCGGACCTTCATATGGATGGTAAACATTGTCCCCTTCAGAATGGCATTGGTAGGCACACCCCTGTCATCCGTAATGTAAAATTCTTCGATCTGTGCCTGCTTTGTACCGTATTCCAGGGCATTGGGATTCTGTCCCTTCGCCTCCGCGGAAGCCTCAGCAGCATCTTTGGCTGCGCCATCCACCTTTTTCGCAGCGGCTCTCTGCAGATCTTCATCATCTAAGAGATTCTCCGATTCCTCACCGGCATTTTCGGATTCATCGTACTGTCCCACCAGTACCCGTTTATAAGTATCGATCATGGCCTTGGGGCTGCCTTCTCCCAGAATATTTCCCTGGTTCAGCAGATAGACGCGGTCGCAATATTTACTGATACTGCTCAGATCGTGACTGACGAAGACGATCGTCTTGCCCATTTTCTTGAATTCTTCGAATTTATGATAACATTTTGCCTGGAAAAACACATCACCGACGCTCAGAGCCTCATCTACGATCAGGATCTCCGGCTCGATATTGATCGCCACTGCAAACGCCAGGCGGACGAACATACCGCTGGAATAGGTCTTTACCGGCTGATAGACATAATCTCCGATATCCGCAAAGCTTAAGATCTCCGGCAGTTTTGCCTCAATCTCTTTTTCGGAAAATCCCATCATGGTACCATTCAGATAGACATTCTCGATACCGTTGTATTCCATATTGAAGCCGGCACCCAGCTCCAGCAGAGCGGAGATACGCCCGTTGACCAGCACCCGTCCGGAAGTCGGATTCAATACTCCGGTGATGATCTTCAGGATGGTGGACTTACCGGAACCGTTGGTACCGATGATTCCCACGGTTTCCCCCTGATAGATCTTCATACTCACGCCTTTCAGGGCATAGTGGAGCTTATGTTTGGTCTTTTTACCGAATCCGAAAGCTTCCTTCAGACGATCCGAAGGTTTATCATATAATTTATAGATTTTCTGGACATTATCAACTTCAATTGCCAGTTTTCTCTTATCCTGCATAATGTCTTAATCCTTTTCTTTCAGTGTTACACTGTCTTTATGGTACCACATGGCCAGAGAACGGTTGGCCTCATTGTCCGCATCCTCGGAGATTTCTCCCATGCACAAAAACCACGGGCGGAACTGATAGGCCGGCAGCTGCACATCTTTTTCCGGTCCGGACAGAATTGCCACCCGCTCCAGATATTCCTGATGGAAATTATAAGCCTCCCCGGTGTGCACATAATAATAGGCTCCGTAGGACGAATAATGTCCCGCCTGATTGGATGATGCCCGGAAGATCACAAGACATGCCACACCGATCAGCACATAAAACCACCAGGCTGCTGCGCCGTTTCGTATGGCCCACTTCTGTATCGTCAATTGCCCGGTTGTCTGCTCCGCTCTTTTCTCCAGTAACTGTCGCAGCCACCCGATCCAGTAGATCTCATTCAGAAATAAAAGCAGCAGATAGGTGATTTTTACTGCATTCAACGTTCTGGACAGTCCCGCATGTCCCAGGGAATACAGGCTCGGTGTATAGCCGGTCGCATACAGACAGAAGGACAAGGCGAGTACAATCCCCGGATAACGAAAACGGTAATCCGTGCTTTTCACTGCCTGCCAGATCATAGGTACCAACAATAACATCACCATCAGAACCACCGGTCCGGTATATTCCGGAATGTGTTTCACGGCTTCCAAAAATGATCTGCCGATGGACTCCAGCGGTCCGTAACCCCAGCCCACATAACTGCGGGCACGTACGGAATTTCCCGGAGCCGCCACATTCAGGCCGAAGCCTATGATATACACCAGTGTAGACGGCAGCAGCCACAGCCCCGTCCTGCGCCGTTCCACTACCACGCTGACCAGAAGGATGGTCAGAAGACACAATAATCCCTGCAATGCCGTGACGAAATTGCTTCCCGCCGTAATCATGGCAAGCAGAACCGATGCAGTGAATAACAGACCTTTCGCGGTTCTGCCCTCTGCTCTCTCCAGGCAGATGGCCACAGACAAAAACAAAAGTCCGAAACCATGCATTCCCACATAGTGGATCCCGCCGTTATACCAGTAGAAGCCGCTCTGCGCGGAATAGATAAACATAAATTCCGCTATAGTGATCACTGCCTGAATTGCCAGGCTGCTCCATTTCTCCATTCGGAAGACTTTCCGCAGGATCACGTGGGTAAACACCATGCTTCCCGCCAAAAGCAGTAACAGAATGAACACCGGTCCTAAGAAATAATACTGCTCTCCCCAGACAGCCGGCATCAGTGTCATGAAAAAAATAGAAGAATACGTTCCCTGCCATGCATACCACTGGGTTCTGGAACAATCCAGTGCACCGGAGATCGCCGCCCATTTCGACTGCTCCTGCTCTATGGCAGCTCTGGCAAATCTTCCAAAGTTATAGTCGTCATAATAAGGAACCGCATAAATCGTCAGTCGAAACAGTGGGATCAGTGCTAACAACAGCAGTCCGCAACAGCCCACTGCCAGCAGTACCCTGCCAGGCTTCCATAACAATATTTTTCTTAACTTTTCAAGAGCACCCTTCAATTACTTTCACCCTTTCTGTTTCCCCCACAACAGTTCCGTAATGCAGTACCTCCCCACAAGGTTCTTCATTTATAAAAGCTTTTTGCCATGCTCTGTTTATTTTTACAATATGTTTTCTCCGTTCCTCGAGTTCTCGGAATGGTAACAGTCCTTCGTATTACAATACATCTGCGAAATGCACTTTCAGTCTCTTAAAGATCACAGCACCCAGTCCGAACAATACCACCGTCACGATCCAGAAATACATCGTGGAGAAGAAATCCCGGAAAAACCATTCTTTCTCGTAGATCGCACTGCGGTAGCCATTCACGATATAGACCAGCGGATTCAGCTTCAGGATCATGATCCACTCCGGAGACAGCGCGTCCAGATTCCATAAGATCGGAGTGGCCCACATGCCGATCTGCAATCCGATGCTGATGATCTGGGACAGATCCCGGAAAAACACCACTACCGCACACGTGGTGTAGCTGAGTGCCAGCACAAATATAAACAGGCAAAAACTGTAATAAATGATCTGTATAGTGTAGATTGTGGGGTAATAGCCGTAAATAGCCGCTACGATCAACAGGAGACACACGAAAAATACATGGATAAAAGTAGCCGCAATAATCTTGATGATCGGCAGGATGCTGATCTTAAATACTACTTTTTTCACCAGATAGTTGTACTCTAAGAGTGCATTGGTGCCGTTGTTCAGTGCCTCACTGAAGTAGAACCAAGGCACCAGTCCCGCTGTCAGGAAAAGTACAAAAGGCACTTCCACGCCCTCCCGCAGGGGTGTGCTGGTATTTCCCATGATCTTGTCGAAGACGATGTAATACATCGCCACGGTTACCACCGGCTGTGCCATCGCCCAGACCGCGCCCAGGTAAGAACCCGCATATCTCTTTTTAAAATCGTTTTTCGCCAGCTTCCAGATCAGATGTCTATTCTGGAATAACTCTACCGGCAGTCCGGTAAATTTATCGTACCAGTGGATAAACGCAAAGCATGCCGCCGCAATGACAACGCAGGAGATGATCTTTTTCGCCAGCTCCTGGCTTTGATCCACAGCAGGTCCCGGATTCTTATGGAACACGATGAGCAGAGCCATGATCACTGCCGCTGTCACGAACAGGGCAATACCTGTTTTCTTACTGATTTTCACACTTTTTTTCATGCTCTTTTTCCTTCATGTACTGTTCCAGAGTGCCCCACCTGGTATCCTTCTCGGATAATATCAGTTCCATACCTTCGGGGATGGGCCATTCCACACCGATATCCGGCGTGTTATATGCAATACCGCCCTCATCATCCGGATGATAAAAATCGGTACATTTGTAGCAGAACTCTGCGTAATCGGACAGTACCAGAAATCCATGCGCGAAATTTTTCGGAATAAAGAACTGCTTCTTGTTCTCCTCAGACAAAAGTACACCATACCACTGCCCGAAAGTTTTGGAGCCTTCCCGCAGATCCACAGCCACATCATAGACTTCTCCGCGGATCACACGTACCAGCTTGTCCTGCGGAAAATGCTTCTGAAAATGAAGTCCTCTGAGAACTCCTTTTTTAGAAGCAGACTGATTATCCTGTACAAACACTTCCGGGATTCCCGCTGCTTTAAGATCATTGTAATTATAAGTCTCCATGAAATACCCTCTGGCATCACCGAATACCGTGGGGGTAATGATCTTCAATCCTTCGATTTCACATGTTTCTACTGTTATCTTGCCCATTTATTTCATCCTCACTCTTTATTATTTTCATTCATAGGTGATATTCATATCGACTCTGCCTTCGATACCGTCCACTTTTCCCTTGGAGGTATACTGCCAGGTCTTGTAATATCCCTGATATAACGGCACACTACGGTACTCCGCAAGCCAGATATGATAGTTCTCCAGTCTGGCGGTCTGCAGATTATTGTTGTACCAGTTGCGGCTGGCATAGACGCCTGCTGTATATCCGGCATTTTCTACCGTCCGGCAAAAAGCCTCACATACCAGGGTTCTGGTCTCCGCATCCAGTCCGTCCGCCCGGCCGTTTCCTCCGGCACCCTCCGTATCAATAAATACAGGATAGGTCAGTTGGAAATCACGGATCAGCTCCAGCACGGCAGAAGCCTCTTCCACCGCCTCTTTCTCATCTGTAGCCTGGGTAAAAAAGTACACACCCACCGGAATCCCAGCGGCTGTTGCACCTTTCATGTTGGCGACAAACTGTGGATCCTCCACCAGACTTCCCGTAACCGAACCGCGGTAGCCCGCACGAACGATGGCAAACTGTACTCCGGCATTTTTCACCTTATCCCAGTCGATAGTGCCGTTCCACTTGGACACATCGATGCCGACCTTCGCATTGCCGGATGTAGTCTGCAGCTTTTGGATCTCGGTCTTGTCCGCATCTGCCAAAGCTCCTGCCACAGCACTGTCCTCGGCATCCGCATCGACTTCATCCTCTGTCTTGATCAACAGAGAAATATCATCAATGGCCAGGTATTCCACTTTTTCTTTTACATGCACTTTGGTCTCGGTGATGGGAACTTTATATCCTTCGATGGGTAACAGTTCCATATAATAATCGCCGGAATCCAGATCAGCAATGTAGATCACGCCGTCCTGATCCAGATCCTTGTAATCTCCCAGACCGTCCACCCGGACATAGAAACTCTCTCCGGTCACCGGTACACCTTCATTGTCCACGATCTGGATACGCAGATCCTTTTCCACGGAAGTCGCCACCAGTGACAGGCGGTGGCTGTTATCTTTCGCCGCCTCCAGGATCGGATTCACATCCGGATCAAAAAACGTATTATCTTTTAAAAAGGCTTTCAGGTCATTGCCGATCCTGCCATCCGCTTCCGCGGTGTCCGTCTCCCCGGTGCCCTCCGGCACGGGATCCACTGCTTCGCCGTCACCTGCATTCTGCGCTCCGGACACCGCCGTGTTCTGGCCGGATGTGGGGGACAGTTGTTCCCTGTTCACATACATTACCGCCAGTGCCACCAGCAGGATCACCGCCATGGAGGCCAGGATCCCCATTTTCCGCAGCTTAGAGTCCATTTGCTACCTCTACCAGATATTTACCGTAATTCGTCTTCAGCAGCGGCTCTGCCAGTGCCAGCAGCTGCTCTTTATCAATAAATCCACGTTTGAAAGCGATCTCCTCGATACAGGAAATATACAATCCCTGTCTCTTCTGGAACGCTGCCACGAAATCTGCCGCATCCAGAAGTGCATCGTGATTGCCGGTATCCAGCCATGCGAATCCACGACCCAGAGTCTCTGCCTGCAGGGTTCCTCTGTTCAGGTACTCGTTATTAATACTGGTGATCTCAATCTCACCTCTTGCGGAGGGCTTTACGTTCTTCGCAATCTCCACTACATCGTTATCATAGAAATACAGTCCGGGAACTGCATAATTGCTCTTGGGATGCTCCGGCTTCTCCTCGATAGAAAGTGCCTTGCCGTTCTCATCGAACTCCACTACACCGTATTCTCTGGGATCGCGCACATAATAACCGAAGATGGTCGCGCCTTTTTCTCTGGCGGCTACTTTACGAAGCACTGCCGAAAAGCTCTGCCCGTAGAAAATATTATCTCCCAGTACCAGTGCCACTCTGTCGTTACCGATGAATTCCGCTCCGATGATAAAAGCATCCGCGAGGCCACGGGGTTTGTCCTGCACCGCATACTCGAGACGCATGCCCAACTGACTGCCGTCTCCCAATAACTCTTTGAATACCGGAAGATCTCTCGGGGTGGAAATGATCAGCACCTCTCTGATATCTGCCAGCATCAGGGTTGACAGGGGATAATAGATCATCGGTTTATCGTACACCGGCATGATCTGCTTGGATATTGCTTTTGTCAGGGGATAAAGTCTGGTTCCGGAACCTCCCGCCAGTATAATTCCTTTCATAAAAACCTCCTTAAAATACTTGTTTTTTAACACACCGAATGGGAACGACGTTCATCGTTCCCATTTAGCAGATATTCTTTACTTTTCCTCATACATTTCATTGTAGTATTTCTGGTAATCGCCACTGGTCACATTGTTCATCCAGTCTTCATGCTCGAAGTACCAGGCGATGGTCTTGCGGATGCCTTCCTTGAACATGGTCTCGGGATACCAGCCGATCTCTGCCTTGATCTTGTCCGGCGCGATCGCATATCTTCTGTCATGTCCCTTACGGTCTTCCACGTAAGTGATCAGATCGTTGTTGATATGTGCCTTGCGGGGATCGGAATCGGGAAGCATCTCCTGTAAAGTCTCGATGATAATATGGATGATCTCGATGTTCTGCTTCTCGTTGTGTCCGCCGATATTGTAAGTCTGGAACAGTCTTCCCTGCTCCTGTACCATGTCGATGGCCTTCGCATGATCCTCTACATACAGCCAGTCGCGGACATTTTTGCCGTCTCCGTATACCGGAAGCTTCTTGCCGTGAAGGGCATTGTTGATGATCAGAGGGATCAGCTTCTCGGGGAACTGGAAAGGACCGTAATTGTTGGAGCAGTTGGTGATATTGGCAGGGAAATGATAGGTATCCATGTATGCCTTCACCAGCATGTCCGAGCTTGCCTTACTTGCAGAGTAAGGACTGTGGGGATCGTAAGGCGTGGTCTCATAGAAGAAAGCATTGTCATCATCGGGAAGAGATCCGTAGACCTCATCCGTAGATACATGCAGGAACTTTTTGCCCTCCTTGAAGCTGCCGTCTGGAAGCTCCCAGGCTGCCTTGGCACAGTTTAACATCACTGCGGTACCCAGCACGTTGGTCTGTACGAAGATCTCCGGGTTACGGATACTTCTGTCTACATGGCTTTCGGCTGCGAAATGTACCACGCGGTCAATATCGTTCTCCGCGAAAATTTTGCCGATGGCTTCCTTGTCGCAGATATTTGCCTTCACGAAAGTGTAATTGTCACGCTTCTCCACATCCTTGAGATTCTCCAGGTTTCCCGCATAGGTCAGGGCATCCACATTAATGATACGGATCTCGTTATCGTATTTTTTGAACATGTAATGAATGTAGTTGGAACCGATAAAACCGGCACCGCCTGTTACCAGATAAGTCCTCATTTTCTCTCCGTTCTGCGCAGGTTTGCGCATTTTGCTATAGATAGTGATATTCTACCATAAAATGGGGTGGATAGCAACACGGGCTATCGTCCTGCCTGCGAGCAGTCTCACTGGCTGTTCATTGTAAATATCAACACGGCTTCTCCGCACTTCGTGCTCTCGAATCCGTGACACCCATTCGCATTCCGGACTATCGTCCTACTTGCTCATGTGTGTTTGATTTGCTAATAAAGCACCAGAACCGCCTGCGAGCAGTCGGTCTTGGCTTTATTGCAAATCTTAATATCCCAGGTAGCTGATATTTAAATCGACTTTGCCGCTGATACCGCTGACTTTTCCGTCGGATCTGTACTGCCACAGATCATATCTGCCGGTATAGGTCGGGGTCTTGGCATACTGTGCCAGCCAGATCTTGTAACCGCTCAGAGCACCTGCATCCATCTTGGATGTCAACCATGTCTTGTTGGCATAGACACCGGGAGTATATCCCGCATTCTTGATCGTGTTGCAGAATGCCTTGCAGACTGCGGTTCTGGTAGCAGAATCGATGGCATCGCCTCTTCCGCCGCTGCCTTCCACATCCAGGAATACCGGATAAGAAATCTTATATCCGCTGATGCGGTCCAGTACCATGGATGCTTCCTGTACTGCTTCTACCTCATCCACTGCCTGCGTGAAGAAGTATACACCTACCTTAAGACCAGCTGCCGTAGCTCCCTTGATATTGGTCTTGAACTTGGGATCCTCGATCAATGCTCCCTGAGATGATCCACGGTATCCCACACGAATGATCACATAATTCACTCCGGAATTCTTAACCGCATTCCAGTCAATGCTGCCGTTCCACTTGGACACATCAATGCCCATAGTACCTGATCCCACTACCAGGGAACCGTCACTTGCGAAGTTATATTTTGCACCCTGGATGACCTGCTCACCGGTCACCTTGCTGCCGTCTGCCTTGAAGAAATATACCTTACCGTCTAACGTCTGCCATCCGGTATATCTGGCCTCCTCCATGAGGAAAAACTTTGTGGCAGTGTAATAATCCGCATAAGCTGCTGCCCGGTATTGGTTGTCACCGATGGATACATACAGCTGTCTGCCGCTGGTATCCTTTAACGGTGTTTTTGTATCCTCTCTGGGATTCACATCGCCCGCTACCGTAACTGTAAAGGTGGCTTTTGCTTCCGCGCTGCCCTCCTTATATGTGACAGTGATGGTTGCGGTTCCTTTTTTCACACCGGTAACGGTGATCGTTTTGCCACTTACAGCTACCGTGGCAATATTCTTATCTCCGGAATCTGCCGTTATGGTTCCGCTTCCGCTGACAGAGGCTGTTACAGCAGCCGTAGATTTCGGATAAACGGTTACAGCTGTCTTATCCAAAGTAATCTTGATTCCATTAGTGACCTTCACTGCCAGATCCAGTGTCTTAGTCTCAGTTCCCATCGTTACGGTGACTGTGATCTTCGCATCACCGGCTGCTACACCTTTCACTGTGATCTTACCGTTTGCATCTACCGCCGCAGTGGCTGCTTTATCATTGGAGTTTGCAGTAATCGTATAAGTTGCACCTGTGAAATTTGTAACTTTAACCTGTGCTGTTGCTTCTTTTCCTGCTTCTACGTTCAGGGATGCCGGTTCCAAAACAGCGGTCGGCTTTTGGACTTCCGTAACAGTAACTTCCCAGGTACAGGTCTTCTGTGTGCTTCCTACCTGTGCATATGCTATAGGAAGGCTGCCGCCTCCCACGGACTGCGACTCACCTGAGGAGCTACCATCTTCCCCTGTTCCTCCTGTAGATGTACCGGTCGTTTCTCCCGGAGCCGGTGTTGTAGGGGTCGTCTCCGGTGCTGTTGGGGTCGTCTCCGGTGCTGTGGGGGTCGTCTCCGGTGTCGGTGTAGGTGTAGGTGTCGACGTAGGTGTAGGAGTCGGCGTAGGTGTAGGAGTCGGCGTAGGAGTCGGCGTAGCACTGCCAGCCTCCGTATACGTACAAGTGATCGTTACAGGTCCACCTGCCTTCACGCCGGTAACCACACCATTATTTACACTGGCCACCGTCGCATTATCGCTGCTCCAGCTAACAACCGTGGCTCCTGCCGGCGGATTCAGCTGCCTGGTCTCTCCCACCGTGATACTTATCTTTTCATTTGCTATGCGCAGGAATCTTCCACTATAAGCCGTCTGTTTTTCCGGATTTACCACGGTATCCTTTGTTACCTCTCTATAAGTAGGAGGTAATTTCTTACTTTCTACCCACTGCACGGTATCTTCCAGAATAGACTCCACCACAGTATCATTTTTCATGGTGTCCTCTTTTGCCGCATTGACCTCGGATTCCTTCTTGATCTCGTTTGCCACATCGACCTTTTTATAAGCGATATCCTTTCTGACTTCTACCTTCTGGGTACCGGTAGGCAGTGTATAATCCTTATATTTTTCATCGGTCAGGGTATTTACCGCTACCGTATAGTTGCCGGGGGTAATGCCCTTCTTGTAGATAATACCGTCCATATCATCATCGGTCCAGGTATCAGTTTTACCTTTGGGATCCGTGATCGTCACGCTGAAAGGTACATTGGAGATCAGTTTACCGCTCTTTTTATTGGTAAATTTGATCTTTAGATCCTTCTGCACGGAGACCAGTTCCAGTTCAACGGTACCACCGTTGGTATACTCGGCCTCATCATATTCTTTTTGTTCCTCATTCTCATCGTCGACTGCATTGGCTGCTGCGATCTTCGCAAGCTTTGCATCTGCCACTGCCAGCATACCCTGCTCACCGATCATCTGGATGCCGTCCAGCTGGCTGCCCACACTGACGAACTCCGATACCTGATGATCCACCATACGTGCGCTGGCATATACACTGCCTGTCACAATGGCCAAGATCAGCACTGCCACACCGGTTGCCGTCATAATGCGGTCCATGGTACTCATGTTCAGGAATTTGGTCCAGATAGCAGCTATTTTATTGCCACCCTGCTTTTTACTCTTTTTCCTTTTGCCACTGCGAGCAGGTGCCATATCATCGTCGGCATAGTACTCTTCATCGTCGGCGTAATATTCTTCGCCGTCCTCGTCTCCGATATACTCCTCGTCATCGGCATAGTACTCTTCACCGTTCTCGTCTCCAGTGTACTCCTCGTCGTCGGCGTAATATTCTTCGCCGTCCTCGTCTCCGGTGTACTCCTCACTGTCGGCATAGTACTCTTCGCCGTCCTCGTCTCCGGTGTACTCCTCATCGTCGGCATAGTACTCTCCGCCGTCCTCGTCTCCGATATACTCCTCGTCGTCGGCATAGTACTCTCCGCCGTCCTGCTCTTCATCGGTGTACTCCTCGTCGTCGGCATAGTACTCTTCACCGTCCTCGTCTCCGGTGTACTCCTCGTCGGTGTACTCCTCATCGTCGGCGTAGTACTCTTCGCCGTCCTGCTCTTCATCCCAATCGTAACCATCCTGTACGTCTTCTTCCCAGTTACGGTCCGGACGTTTTGTATGGTTAAATAATTTTTTCATTTTATCTATCCCTTCTGCTCATAATTCTTCAATGTACTTCAGTGTAACAATTCCGTAACATTATAACATTCTATTTCCGCCGCTTCAAGCTGTTCGTCCATTTCTTCAGAATTTCTTAAATCTTTCTAATATTGTGGACTTTCTTTCCGTATAATAGTAAAATCAGAATAACTCTTTTTACCACTTAAAAACAGATACTTGAAACGGAGAGATGGAATGAAACGAGACGAACACGTGAATGACATACCTGATATTGAGATTGTAGACCTGGAAAATGAAACTGTGCAAGACACAGATTTTGGAAAATCCGATATTTCCGATGATTTCGAGGGGAATCCGGATGATGAATATGAAGAAAATGACCGGGAAGAGGAACATCCCGCTCCTAAGGGCATCCGGCGTTTTCTGAATCTTCATGTCCTTTTTGCCCTGGTATTGCTTGTGGTGGTAGGCCTGCTTGGTTATCGCATTACGCATTGGGGACAGCGGGTAAGCCAGTCGGATATTTTCAAGGATGGACAGGGATCCTATGATGACAGCTGGGATTCTATCCTCCCCCTGACCGATGAGAACGGTAAAATGATAGTAAACGATGCTTCTAATATTGTCGTGTTCGGAAATGCACCCTTTGCCGATGACCGCGGTTCTTCCGACAATCTGGCCAGCCTGATTGCCAAGGAGACCGGTGCTACCGTATACAACTGTTCCATCAGCGGAAGTTATCTGGCCGCGCAACACACCAATTTTGATTCCACCCTTGCCCCTATGGATGCTTACTGTCTGTATTGGCTGGTGAATCTGGCCGCCGGAGTTCCCCTGGACGGCTATTACAATGATGCTGCAGAAGCTTTGGGTGACAAGACTCCACCCGAAGCGGAAGAAGTCGTAAACACTCTGAAAACTTTGGATTTCAACACCATTGATACCGTGGCGATCATGTATGATGCCACCGATTATCTGATGGGAAATGCTATGTATAATGATGACAATCCTACGGATCCTACGCAGTTCACCGGCAATCTGGAGGCAAGCCTCGAAGTCCTGCAGCGTCTGTATCCGCAGATCCGTATTATTGTAATGTCTCCTACTTACGCATATGCAATAGATGAGGATGGCAATTATGTAAGTTCGGATATCTATATTTATAATGGTCGCGATGTTTTATCCACTTATGTGATCAAAGAATGTTATTCCTCCAACCTTCACAGTGTTTCCTTTATGGATAACCTGTACGGAAGCATCACAGAAGATAATGCCAAGGAATACCTGACCGATAACCTGCACCTGAACGTAAAAGGACGAAAGCTCATCGCCAAACGTTTTGAGTACTTCCTGAACTACTATTCCAAGGGTTACGCTTCACAGGAATAATAAATAGAATCGTTGATCGCATACTTCTGCCACCCGGATGCCAATGATATGCTCCTGTCAAATAGACAGCGGGCATATCAATTCCCGGGTGGTATTTTTTTGTTTTTGGTATTTTGGGCTTTTTTGGCTTTTGGTATTTTTGCTTTGATGTTCCGGTCTTTACTGCCTGAAATCAGTTTTATGCTGCTGAAGCAGTAAAGTCCTATGTAGGAGCAGTATTGTACTTGCATTGTTAACGCAGGCTTGCCACCGGCTAGACGAACTCCTCCTGTGCCCTTCTTCTGCCTCAACGTGGGCACAGGTGACAGGAACAAGCTTCTCTGTACCCTTCTTCTGCCTCAGCATGGGCACAGGTGACAGGGGCAAGCTTCTCTGTGCCCTTCCTCTGCCTCAGCGTGGGCACAGGTGACAGGGGCAAGCCTCTCTGTGCCCTTCCTCTGCCTCAGCGTGGGCACAGGTGACAGGAGCAAGCTTCTCTGTGCCCTTCTTCTGCCTCAACGTGGGCACAGATGACAGGAACAAGCTTCTCTGTACCCTTCTCCTGCCTCAGCGTGGGCACAGGTGACAGGGGCAAGCTTCTCTGTGCCCTTCCTCCTCAGCGTAAATAGTTTATGGGTATGAGTTACTTATTTTGTTGCTGATACCCACGTTAGGGAAAGTTTGAGGGTATGCGAAGCTTGTTTTGCTTCTGATACCCACACTGAGAAAAGTTTGAGGGTATGCGAAGCTTGTTTGGCTTCTGATACCCACGCTGTGAAAAGTTTATGGGTATGGGAAGCTTGTTTTGCTTCTGATACCCACGCTGTGAAAAGTTTATGGGTATGAGAAGCTTGTTTTGTTGCTGATACCCACACTGAGAAAAGTTTGAGGGTATGCGAAGCTTGTTTGGCTTCTGA
>ERZ1027089.222-NODE-222-length-34198-cov-7.258472_pt1 | contig 34198 bp, 25 predicted proteins | sample MGYA00519412_ERZ1027089 | MGnify/ENA primary metagenome ERZ1027089 (study PRJEB26926, sample SAMN06164433) | human gut metagenome | biome: ENVO:00009003; feature: ENVO:2100002; material: ENVO:00002003 | host: Homo sapiens | place: USA | collected 2012 ... | reverse complement strand
ACTTGGCAAGCAATGCCTGCGTTTATACAAACTTGACGAACAGGGAGATTTCCGGTGACGGAAATCTCCCTGCTGCTTGTTGGGGAAACTCTCCCCAACCCCCTGATTGATCGAACGGTTCCCGTTCGGCTGCGCCCTGCGTTGCAGTGCTATTTTTCCTGTTGATGCTCTCTTGTCTGCCGCTGGTCGTCGGCATCCGTGCGCAGGAGCATCTCGGCGTTGGCCTTATAAATCTGGAGCCGCTTCGCTTCGTCACGAGCCTTGGAAAGCTCTGCATAATCGAGCTTCTTCTGCACGAGCAGATCGGAATATTCCGCTTGCAGACTCTTGACGGTGGGCAGCTTTTTCAGCGCCAGATCGTCAAACGCCTTCTTCGCTGCCTTGTGGATGGTGATGTCGCTCTCGTGCGCATCGTAATATTTTCTGGAATACCCGGCCTTGCGATAAGCGGTGTAGATATCTCTGGTTTTGGCATAGTTGATGATGTGCGTTTTCAAAACGGCGATCTCTGCCATGCGGCTCTCTGCCGCCTTTATTTTTGCCGTCAGTTCCTTCGTCCTACTGCTTGCAGCATCCGCATAATCGGCCAGCGCATCGAAATCCGCGAAATCATGCTTCTGGATGAACAGCAGCGTTTCAGCCATGGTTTTCAGCTTCACGACTTTCAGCTTCTGGTCGTAGGCAGCGCCTTTGCCGTTGCCGATTTTGGCCTCAATCTGTGAAATCAGCGTCGGTCTCGACACCTTGGAAGGATACCTCTTTTTCCTGCGTGGCGTATGCACCCGTGTACCGAGAATCACAGCACGCAGTTCTTCTTCCGAGTAGCCTTCGCCCAGCGACCGGAGCCGAATATTCTGCGGCTGACCGTCCCGCATGAAGGTGACATGCATGCCGCGTTTTACGGTGTAACCGGCGGCTTCCACCAGCTTCAGAAATTCCTCAAAATCTTTCGGTTTCTTCGCAAGCGCTGCGTCAATGGCCGCACGCAGCAGATCGCGTTGACAGGGCTTTGCTTTGCCGCCCAGCCACTTGTTGTAGCTTTTGCTGTACGGCTTCGGATTCTCAATCACAGACAGCCGGTGCTCCATACAGACAAGATCGCTGAGCTTCCGGACAGCTTCGGTGCTGCCCCAGAAGTTGCGAAATTTCCGCGTGCAGTCCAGCGTAGTGGAGTTCCAAATGATATGGTTGTGGATGTGCTGCTTGTCGGTGTGGGTACAGACGATAAAGGCATGGTCGCCCTTCGTGAAGCGCCTGGCAAATTCATAGCCGAGTTGGTTGGCTTCCTCCGGTGTGACCTCGCCCGGTTTGAATGATTGCCGGATCTGATACGCGATCACATCGCTGGCCTGCTCCCGGCCAGTGAGCTGCCGGTACTGGCGCTTGGATAAGAGAAATTCGCTGTCTGCCGTCTTTGCATCACAGGCATAGGCAGAGATATATTCGCCGTCTTCCGTCTTATCCGGATTCTTAGCGTAGTCTGTCCGCTCCGTCAGACATTGGGCAATGGTCTTGCCCTTGTTGACGTGCATGGGAATGATTCGCGTGGTCGCCACGAGCAAGCCCCCTTTGCAAAAATAGCGCGAGAGTTTTCACCCTCCCGCGCTATGCGTTACCAATATACTTTTTCTTTCATCCAGTCCCGCAGCAGATGAAGCTGTGCAACAAGCCACGCACCGAGCATCGGCAGACCGTAGGGCGAAAGCAGAAACGCCGCTACAAGCTCGATCACACCGTTTTTTACATTGTGGTCGATGAAACTGAAAACGCTCACAAGGACGAGAAGCACAGACAGGATATTCAGCAGCACGGAGGAAATATGCAGGGTCAACGTGCAGAGCCAGATCAGGAACGCGAGAATAAGCATGACCGGAGCCAGCAAGATTTTCAGAATGAACTTCATATTTTCATCAACTCCTTCGCCTACATATTACAATTTAATAGGAGCAGAGGCAAGGATGCCGCGGAGAGGGATGGCATTGGAGCCGCAGCTCCATTATTTGATGCCTGCAAGCTTTACCAGTATCCCATTCGCCATATCCCAAAGCTGCTCCTGATTTTGGATGACCTGCTCCAAATCTGTACCATAGACGCGCCCGGATTCATTCATCCGCCGCGCGATCTGATTGATGTTGTTGCTGGCATAGCGAAGAAGTGATACCATTTCTTTCAGCTCCGGCAGCTCCAACCGGACAATCATGCCGTCAATGGCGATGCGGCGCAGATAGGCGCTGAGATTGGTCATGCCCGCCTGCGTCATTTTTTCTTCGATCATGCTCTTCTCCGCTTCGGATACCCAGAAGATGATCTGCACATTTCTGTTTCTGGCCATGGTCATCGCTCCTGTCCCGGCAGCTTTTTCTCTGCGGCCTTTGCCTGAATCGCCGTCTTATTTTTCTGAATTTTCTCAAGCACAGATGGGCGCTTTTCCGGCGCAGCTTTTTCTTTTGCCAGCTCCTCGCGCACACGAGAGACAAGCAGATTGACAAGGCCGGGATTGACCTGCGATACGAGAAAATACCGGCTACGTTCATGCCCCCATTCGTCGGCATCGGTACAGACCGGAACCGTCTGCGCCCACGCCTTGTTATCACGGCTGATTCGCCCGTCGTGGTCAAACGCACGCACGGTATTGGCAAGTACATACGCCATGCGCTCCATTCCAAACTGCGCTGCGACCCGTGCGGATGCTTTGCCTGTGTCGAGGCAATAGTCGTGGTAGCTTTCATGGATCGCGGTTTCCAGCGCGTCCCGGCAAGCCATGTTTACGCGAAAGGATTCCCGGTAGGCGGGCAGCTCATCATGCTCGATGGCATACTCTGCACTCTGCTTATAGACAGGGATATTTGCGGTTTCAGAAGAAATTTTTTGGATATCATTACGTTCCATAATCGTCCTCCTTGTAATCTTGATTTGTACTCGTTCTTTCCGTATAATAAGAAAAACGGTGGTGGTAAAATGGCAAACAACGATCAGCTCTGGCAGGAAGCCAAGAAGCGCTGCCGACTGGATGACGAAGATATCGCCCTCGCCAAACGGCTGGGGCTGAATCCGCGCAGCCTTATCAAGAACATTCCCAACAAAAGCGAGCCGTGGAAGGCTCCCGTCAAAGACTGGCTCCATGAGATAGAGGCAAAGCGCAGCAAAAAGGCAGAGCAGAAGCAGCGCCGCCGCGAGAAAGAGGCAAAGGTGCAGGATAGCGCCGACAAGGAAAAGTAATTCCTCGTCGGCGCTGTTTTGTTATCTGCTTTCCTGCTCCCGCTGCTTTCCGGGCGTGTCTTGCGTCTGGCGCGTCGGTGTGTTTTTCAGCCGTGCCAGTACGGAGGGGCGTTCTGCTTTTGCAGAGATCGCAGCATCATCCGCCAACTGCTCCATGGGCGTGCGCTCGTCGATGTTCAGCTCGGCGTTGAGTTCTGCAAGCCGTGCAGATTTTACGCGCAGCTCTTCCTCTTGCGGGAAGGGCTTACCCAGCTCTGCCTTTGCAGCTTCCATCTGTGCGGTCGTCGCGTCCAGCGCGTTTCTGACATTCTGCAATCTGTCCGGCATGGCGTTCAAAACGTTATCGATACGAGTGAGGTTGCCGCGTGCATCCTTGCCCAGCGTCACGCGATGGGTCATCTGCCCTTTGAGCGTCAGAACATAGTCCTTGCCGAAATCCTCCAGCGTGAGGGACATCTGGAATCCGCGGTAAGTGCCGATGGGCACTGGCTCCATACCCCGCACATCCTTGAACGCTTCGAGCAGCGCCGCACCGGCGTTGTCCTTATCCGTAAGATTATCGTTTTTGACCGTCATACCGGCAAACCCGTCCTCCGGATGTGGATGCGCCGCCAGCGTTTTCATATCTGCCTCAAGGCCGGAAATAAAGCCTCTGGACTTTTCAATGTCCTCCGGGAATTTCTTCAAAAGACTGTCCTCCAGCTTGTATTGCTGGCTCTGGTGACTGGCTTTCATCAGCTTCAATCTCGCAACGTCCACATCCAAATCCATCTTCTCTTTGATTCTCTCGTCTCCGGCACACAGCGCCTTGATTTCCGCGTAGGAAAGGGCCGTTTCGTCCACATCCTCGCAGGAGCGAACCGGGGATTTTGAGGTCATGATCTGGGAAATGAATTTCTGTTTATTCTCCACTGTCTGCCACAGATAGGCGTCAAATGTGGATTCGGTGACGTAACGGTAAATGTGGACTTCCTTGTTGCGGTTGCCCTGACGGATGATGCGGCCGCTACGCTGCTCCAAGTCACCGGGACGCCACGGGCAGTCGAGATCGTGGAGCGCCACAAGCCTGTCTTGAACGTTCATACCGGCACCCATCTTGAAGGTGCTGCCCATAAGCACACGCACCTGACCGGCACGCACCTTTGCGAACAGTTCCTTCTTCCGAACTTCGGTATTGGCTTCATGGATGAACGCGATCTGCTCACGGGGGATGCCGCGGGCGACGAGCTTTTCCCGGATGTCGTCATAAATCGTGAACGCCGGTTCTTCGGCTGTATCCTGACCAATGGCAGCTTCCAGCGCGTGAAGTTCCGGACTGTCGAGGTTCCCGCCTGCGGCCTTTGCCGCTCTGGATGCAGGCACTGCCGCTTTTGGTGTGGAGAGGTCGCAGAAGACGAGCTGGGTGAGCTTATCTGCCTGTCCGTCCTTCCAGACGGAATAGATATTATCCACGCACAGATTAACCTTACTGCCTGCCTCATCGGGCAGATCAGGATTGATAACACGCTGGTCAAGCCCCAGCTTGCGTCCGTCCGAGGTAATCTTGAGCATGTTGTCGGTGCTTGCATCTACGATTCCCGCGTGGACTTTTGCGGCACGCTCGGAAAGCTCCTGCACCATACCCTTTTGAATTTCTGTCGGCTGTGCCACGACGTTGTGATAGATGGGCGTCGGCGTGGGCAGATGAAGCTGATCCGCCGTCTTGATGTCGGCGGCTTCCTTGAATAGCTGCATCAGCTCTGGGAGATTGAAGAACTTTGAAAATCGGGTACGCGCCCGGTAGCCGGTGCCCTCCGGGGCAAGCTCAATCGCCGTCGCAGTCTCGCCAAAGGTGGAAGCCCAGCAGTCAAAATGCGTCAGGTGTTTTCTCTGGAGCATATCGTGCTGGAGATAGCGCATCATGGTGTACAGCTCCGTCATGGAGTTCGAGACCGGCGTGCCGGTCGCAAACACAATACCCTTGTTGCCGGTGATCTCATCAATATACCGGCATTTCAGGAGCATATCCGAAGACTTCTGCGCGTCGGAGGTGGAAAGGCCAGCGACGTTGCGCATTTTTGTGTAGAGGAACAGGTTCTTGAATGCATGGGCTTCGTCCACATAGAGCCGGTCTACGCCAAGCTGCTCGAAGGTGATGACATCATCCTTTCGGCTGGTGTCCTGCAATTTCTTGAGCTTCACTTCGAGGCTCTTTTTCGTTTTTTCCAAGCTCTTGATGGTGAAACGCTCGGCATTGTTTGCCCTTAGCTCCATCAGACCATCTTCGATTTCGTAAATCTGCTCTTGCAGCATCCGCTCCTGCCGTTCTCTGGAGACCGGGATGCGCTCAAATTGGCTGTGGCCGATGATAACAGCATCATAGTCGCCGGTGGCGATGCGGGCGCAGAACTTCTTGCGGTTTCTCGGCTCGAAGTCCTTTTTGGTAACGGCGAGGATATTGGCAGAGGGGTACAGACGCAGAAACTCCGACGCCCACTGTTCAATCAGGTGATTGGGCACCACAAACATGGGCTTGTGGCAAAGGCCGAGGCGTTTGCTCTCCATCGCCGCTGCGACCATCTCGAAAGTCTTGCCCACGCCGACCTCGTGCGCAAGAAGCGTATTCCCACCATACAGAATGTGAGCAACAGCGTTCAACTGATGCTCACGAAGCTGTATCTCCGGATTCATACCGGAGAATGTAATATGCTGTCCGTTGTATTCGCGCGGACGGGTGGCGTTGAAAAGCTCGTTATACTTCTGAACCAGTTCGTGCCGCCGCGTCGGGTCTTTCCATATCCATTCCTGAAATGCGTCCTTGATGGCCTGCTGCTTCTGCTGGGCAAGCGTGGTTTCTTTGGAGTTGAGCACGCGCTTCTCTTTACCATCCGCATCCGTGATCGTGTCGTAAATGCGCACGTCGCGCAAATTCAGTGTATCCTCCAGAATCTTGTATGCATTGGCGCGTTCTGTGCCGTAAGTCATATTGGCGTTGATGTCGCTGCGGCCTACGATGCTCTTGCCGGTGATATTCCATTCTGCGCTGAAATCTGAGTAGTTAACATCAATGCTCCGGCGCACATAGAAAGCTGGCTCCAACAGCTCGAACATGAATTGCTTGATATACGCTTTATCGATCCACGTTGCGCCGAGGCGCACTTCAATTTCCGAAGCGTCCAGATCCTTTGGCTGCGCCTGCCGCAGCGCTTCTACATTGGGTAGATAGCCGGGACTGTCCTTTGCGGCCGCCTCTGCCTCCCTCAGCTTCTGCCGCACATCCCCGGAAAGATATTCATCTGCCGTCTGCCATTCTCCGTGCACAGGGTCGAGAAAGATAACGCCGTTCAGTTCGTCGATCAGCTCTTCCTGACTTTTGCCAGAGAGCTGCGCCATATAGTCCATGTCCACGCAGGCTTTTTCCGAGATGGACAGCGCCAGTGCCTCCGACGCTGTATCCACGGACGTGATGGCCTCATGGGGACGGATCGTGCGCTTTGTGAAAATGTCAGCCTTGCGTTTGAGGTTGTTTTCTTCATCCAGCACTTCCAGAGAGCAGAGCAGGAAGTACGAGCTGTCATCCGAAAACGCCAGGTTGTTGGCGCGAGTATTGATAAGCCCATATTTTTCCGTGAAGGAGTCATAGAGGGCATCCAGCTCCTGCTGCGTCCGCTGGATGGCTTCATCGGAGACGAAGCCGTCCAACTGTTGACCGATGAGCTTCTGTACACAGTCCCGGAGCTGCACCATGCCTTTAACGCGCGCTTTTGCTGTTGCGTTCAGGTCGGGCTTGACCATGACGCTGTTTTCCCGGTAATACACGTCACCATCCACGATGGTGTAGGAGAAATTCTTCACATTGGGGTCAGCGGGAATAGATGTGCCGATCTTCTCGTTTTCGCCGAGGTCTGGCAGCTCTGCCTCCTGGTATTTACCGCCGATGTTCTGCACCGCTTCATGGAGCAGCGTTCCCAAATCTGCACCTTCGATGGGGTTGACGGTATAATCCTGCTTGCCGTACTGCGTGCTCTCCGAAGATGGGGTTCCAAGCACCATTTCCGGATGCTCTGCGAAGTAACTGTTGATGGCAAAACCGTTTTCGGACTGGCCTAGGTGAATCCAGTCCTCGTCGATCTCAATGGGGCGGTCTCTGCGTTGCAGGAAGATGATATCCGAAACCACATCCGTACCGGCGTTGGCGCGGAACGCATTGTTGGGCAGACGAATGGCACCCAGCAGCTCCGCCCGCTGCGCGATGTACCTGCGGACTTCGGGTGATTGCTTGTCCATCGTGTAGCGGGAGGTCACAAACGCGATCACGCCGCCCGGACGCACTTGGTCGAGGGTTTTGGCAAAGAAGTAGTCGTGAATGGAAAAACCGAGCTTGTTATAAGCCCGGTCATCTACCTGATATTGTCCGAACGGGACGTTGCCCACGGCGAGGTCGTAGAAGTCTTTTCTGTCCGTTGTCTCAAAGCCTGCGATGGTAATGTCCGCCTTGGGGTAAAGTTGCTTGGCAATACGCCCGGTAATGCTGTCCAGCTCCACGCCGTAGAGCTTGCTGCCCTGCATCGGCTCCGGCAGCAGGCCAAAGAAGTTGCCGACGCCCATTGACGGTTCCAGAATATTGCCGGTCTGGAAGCCCATATTGCCGACCGCTTCATAGATCGCCTTGATAACGGTGGGGCTGGTGTAGTGTGCGTTCAGCGTGGAGGCACGGGCGGCAGCGTATTCCTCCGGGGAAAGTGTGGCGTACAGCTCTGCAAACTCGTCCGACCAGTTTGGCTTATTCTCATCGAACGCATCGGCCAGACCGCCCCAGCCCACATAGCGGGAGAGAATTTCCTGCTGCTCCGGGCTTGCCTGTAAGCCCTCAAACTCAAGCTCTTGCAGGAGGTGGATAGCCGCCATATTTGCCCGAAACTTCGCCTTTGCGCCGCCGACGCCGAGGGCATCATCGGTGATGTGAAAATTCTGCGCATTGCGATGGCTTTCCGCCTTGAAGTCGGCATAAGCGGCCTGCTCCGCAGCGGCAACGCTGGGAAAGCCCTGCCACTCGCCGTCAACGGGGATAGATACCGCAGGACGGTGTGCGGGAGGCTCGTCGATCTCGGCCTGTGAGATGGCATCATCAAAATCAGGCACGAACTCGCCCATTTCCGAAAGTGCCGCGCGCCCTTCCTGCTCCAGAATCAGAGCTTCTTCCTCGCTCATGGCAGGTGGTTCAGGCTTGGCGGGTTCCGCAGAGGGCGGGTCATGCTCCGGTTCGTCAAAGCGCAGAGTGCGAATCTCCACATCATAGGGGAGGTTATTTTTGTCACCGGGATACACCGCCATGGTTTCCTCGGTGTAGGTGGGTGCCTGTTCCGGCTGCGGATACCGCTCCATGAGCCGCGCGAAGCTCTCCCTGCTCTCCGCACGGGAGATGGGATAGAAAAGCGTCGGGTCGCTGAGGGTAATATCAAAGACGCCGATGCTCTCGATGATATAGGGCTTGCCGTTTTCCAGATACACCGTATCGCCTACGGAATACGGGAACGGTTCTCTCTGCGGGACAGGAGCCGTTTCGGGAGCTTCCTCAACTGCTTCCTCCGGCGCGAGCCAGCGGTGCTGCTCCACGTCCTCATCCGAAACATGAATGAGGTCGCTGAAATCAAGGCTTTCCAGCTCATTGGAAACAAGCTCCTGCAAAGAGCTGTACTGCCGTGTCTCCAAATGCTCATCATTCAGATAGCGCTCCAGCCGGAAATTCACAAGGTCGATATTTGCCTGGATGGGAATCTCATCGTCGGTGACGGTGGTGTAAGCGATACCGATCTTCGCCGGGTCGCTGAAATCTGCCTCGGAGCCGTATTCGCTCTGGCAGAAGTCGGAGATCAGTCCCTTTGCCCGTTCCATGAGCGCCTGCTCCGCCTGTCCTTGCAGCTCCAGCCGGTACGCCTCTGCCTGCCATTCGCTTGTAAATTCCTCGGTCACGCCGTCCGCGTCCACATAGTAGCCGTGGGTCTCGTCGTCCCACACGGCGTACAGGGTACGGAAGCCCCGGTCAAGGCTCACCACATGGAAGCGGTCTGCAGGGACAATGGTGCTTTCCATAGATACTGCCAGTTCCTCGACCAGCTCACGGCCCGCTACTTCCGCGTGTGCCCGTTCATCCGGGTAATTGCCATAGATGCGCAGATACTTCCGTGCCTGCTGGTCGTAGATGGCTGCACCATCATATGCAAAGCCGTCGCTTTCCATTGTGCCGTCCACATAACCCTGTGCGGCTTTTTCCGCTTCTTCCAGCGTCTGATAGTCCAGTTTCTCATCAAAGCCGTTTTCAAAGTGATGATATGCCACAACCTGATACCGTGGGGCCATCCGCTCGGCATAATCATCAATCATTTCTTTGGTCAGCCATTCCGGTTTTTGAGGAAGCGCGTCATAAAGCTCCCGCATTTTGACGATCTGCGCATAGACGCTGCCCGCCCACAGGTGCTTTTCTGCGCGGTTGCCTGCTCCAAGGAAGTATTCGCAGTCTGCCCGCAAACGACCCAAAAGGCGATAGTCCGGGTTGTTTTCCAGCAGAGACTTTTCCTGTTCTGTGAAGAATTTATCTTCTCGGATGAGCTGCGCAATCCGCCGCTGCACTTTCGGCCATGTCAGCTCAACAGTTTCCGGACTTCCTGCACGGACGATAAAGAGATTGTTGCCCTCCTTGCCGCCGTACTCGTGAGCAAGCCATGCAGCAGTTTCTTTTTCACGTCCGTGCTGCTCCATATACCGCACCACGGCGTGTTTGCTCTCGACATTTCCGTTCCATGCACGGAGTGCATCGTCTATATCGTCCTGCGAGAGCGGGCGCAGCAGATCGTGAAGCCGCTCATAGGTTCCCTCAAAAACCTCCTGATGTAAGCGGCTGCGGAATTCTGGAACATCCGAAAATAGCCGGATAAGCTCCATATCTTTTGAATTAAGAACGGCACGGCGCACAGCGGCATTACACTCGATTTCCGCATTTTCCCGGTCAGAGTGACCGCAGGCGTTGCGATAGGCCGTATCCTCCGAAACCGCTGCCATCACCACCGGCCTGTAATGCTCCAAACGTTCCTGCACCGTGGGCTGGGGCGTATCTTCTGTGGGGTCACGGAACACCCGCGTTCCGTCTGCGCCAAACTCCGCTTCATGTGCATTGATGGCATTTTCCGCCTCATGGTCGATGGACGGAAGCGTATATGCCGTGTGTTTGTGGTTGGAATCGCCAATACGCGAAATTGTTACATCATGCTTTTCCCGCAGCTTTTCAACGTATTTCTCCAAATCCTTTGCAGGGAAGCCGCACATGGTAACACGGCCTACTCCCTCCAAATTGCGGCGCGTCAGCTCAAGGCTGAGATCATCGGCAACTGCCCGCGCATCTTCGCCATACAGCTCAAAGAAGTCACCGACCTGATACAGTACGATTTCATCGGGATACGCCGCTTTTACATCGTTATAGTCGTTATAAACCGCGTTTCGCAGGGCGTCCTGTGCCATTGCCTTGTCATAGACGGTCTGCTCATCCGGCGTAAGGTAGCGGTTCATCCGAATCAACTCAGAAATGCGCGAAGCGACCTTGCTCCAATTCATCTGAACATCCGCGCAGCCCGCTTTTCTCAGCGTGATGCCCTTGCTGCCGTGATCTTCATAGCTGCCGCTTTCTCTGGATACGGCGTGGGTACGCCCGCCGATGCCGTACTCCTTTTTCAGAAAATCGGCACTCTCCTTGGGCGTATGCGGCGTCTGGAAAAATTCATAGATGCGGGCTTTCCCGCCTTCAAAGCCGCTTCCATTTGCAAGAGAAGCCGCAATTTCATCTCCAGTGATAAATCTGCCGGTTGCTGGAACAGCCACCATATCGGAACGGAATTCCTTTCGTGGAAGGAACAGATCTTCCAAACGTGTGAGAAGTGCCTGCGGCTTGTGGTAATGGAAGCGCAGCAGCGCACGATTTTCGCGGTAGGCGTCCATGAATACCTTGTATTCTGACAGGAGCCTATCCCGGAACGCCGCATTCAGCAGATCATCCGTCAGGCGCTCCGTTTCCTCTGGAAAGCTGGTGCTATGGATATTGCCCAAGCAGGACAGATACCCCAGCGATTTTGCTTCATCCGAGAAATCGTGATAAAGATTCCAGACATCCACAGCAATACCCAGCCGCTCATAGCGTGGGGCTTCCGTGACTTCCAGATCGGTGGCGAATTTACCGTCATCCAGAAGCGCCTCAATGCGCTCTGCTGCGTCCGCCCAGCTTATCACCTGGGCAGAACGGAGATGCCGTGCCGCATCGCCGTTTGCAATGTGGATGCCGTCGTCGCCATACCATGCAGAAAATCTGCCGTTTTCCGTAATCAGGCCATTGCCGCCGTAGTAGAGATTTTTGAGAAATGCCGCGCGATCCTCTATGGGCTTTTGCTTGGAGAACTCTGCGACAATTTTCATCCGTGCATCATCCGCATTGCCGCCTGTGCGCAGGATGTGGTCGATATCGTCCTGCGAAATGAACATGGAAAAAGCGGAGGGCGTAGAATTAACGCTCTCCGCTGTGTCGATATACGCAATTTGTTCCTCTTCCGTAGGAAACAGGCTCATCTGATATGCCGCCGTGGGCTGCACCGGTTCAACTTCCGGCGCGTCATTGGTCAGTTGTACACCAGCTCGTTCAGAATGGTTTCTTCTGCCTGCGCCTTGCAGGCGTTCATCAGCCCTACCCATTTCATCGGGTCGCTGGTTTTCAGATTCTCCGTCACGCCTGCCAACTTCATCAGCTCCGGCATCATCCGCTCCAGTCTCTGTCGCGCCGTCTCGTCGATCTCCCGCAGGTGCGGGAACAGCGTCTCGGACAGGATCATCTGGTTCCAAAGGATGGGGCGATGCTCCTGAAGGTAGGTCTTCCGCAGCATCCCGTACTTGCCCAAGGGCGTGCTCTCCGATTCCTCGCTCAGCTTCAGGTTGGGAATCCGGTAATCTCCGTTCTTCGTGTAAGTCAATTCGGTCATGATTCTGGCTCCTTTCGCGCTCATAATTTCGGATGGCAACTTCTATCTGTCTGAGTACCTGCTGGCTGATCTCGCTGACCGCCGTGCCCAGCGCCGCAACCGCAGCCGGGGTGTTGAAGTCGAACACGGGCATGAAATCTTCCGGTTCAAGATAGGCTTCCGGCTCCAGTCTGCACCGGCTCATCAGCATGTAGGTAATGCTGACTTTTGCGGCGTTCCGGAACTGTACCTCGGTGTTGAACTCATCATACCCATCAAGATAGGAATCGTCAATGTTGTGGAGAATGTCCCGCTTGTGATCCGCCAAATATTCCTTTGCAAGCTGGGTAGCTGCTGACTCCATCTGCTCGACAATGCCGTCGCTGACGGACACATCGTAGCTCCGCTCCAGCGTGGCAGCAACAATGTCCTCGTGCTCCGCGCGGAACCGCCAGAGATGCACGGGCCGGGAGTGCTCCCGTTCTCCGGTGTCGGCCACGTCAAAGACATAGCGCAGTTGCGGCTTCTGGCCGCTTGTGTCTATAAGGGCAATGCCGGTGGAGCCGCGCCGGATAAAGCGCCCCATCTTTTTGTTCCAGAAATCGTACTCGGCGCAGGCGGTCGCATCCGGCCTCTGGGCGTGGATCATGACCTGCTCGTTATACGGATACTTGTAGAGCCGTGCCGCTGTGCGCAGGAACTGCGTCCAGCTTTTATAGCTGCTGGTAAGCTGCCGCTCCGCTGTGTCTGCCATCTGCCTGTATTCCTGATATTTACTCGGCATAGGGCTGCCTCCTTCGGATAAAAATTTAGAGCACCCGGAAGTGGGTGCTCTATGTAAAGGAGCGGTATCTATTAAGTTGACCTTCTATTTCCCAAAATCGAAATTTTTCTGATTTTGGGAAATAGAACATCAAAGCGTATCCGCCAGATAAAAGTATGAGCGCAAGACCGCTCACCAATAAATCTGGCAGAAAAATACCCGCCTGTTGTGACAAGCGGGCATTGTGCCATAGGTGTTACATTTTTCCGTTCTGTCCGTCGGCCTCCGCCTTTCCAAGCAAATACAGAAATGCGATGGCAGGTACTCGCAAAATCGGCACATGGGTTTCGTGCTTTGCAATGCCGAAATCATCCAACTGTTTCGTGATGAGAAATGCGCTTGTGACCTTTGCACTTTCATCCTTGCAGAGTTCGACGATGGCGTCCGTGGCAGGTATATGGGAATTGTTGCGGTATTTCACCTCGCAGAGAATCTTTTCGCGCGGCAGCTCAATGACCACATCGACCTCTTTCTGATTATCCTTTGCCTTTCTGAAGTAGCCGAGCTGCGCCGTGCTGCCCTGATAGAAGGATACGATATGCTTATATACCGTCGTTTCCACCATCGCCCCAAGCTCCCGTTCATCCGAAAGAACGTCGTCTATCATTAGAACGGCGTTGCGTATGGCGGCGTCGGCAATGTATATCTTCGGCTTGCCCTTCAAAGCACCCTTGCTGCCCACATCCATCGGCTTCGACAGATAAATCAGGTTAGACATTTCAAGCGCCTCAATATAGCTGTCTATTGTAGAGGCGGAGGTATTTTCCAACTCCTTTGCCGCCGTGGTCACGCTGAAAATCTCTGTTGAGTTCATACAGAGATACAAAAACAGTTTTTCCATCAGAAGCGGGCTTCGGATATTAAAAAGTGTCAGAACATCACGCTTGATAACCTTATCCACCACATCTTCCCGCAGCATCCGCTGTGCATACATATCATCGTCGGATAATACAAGCTCAGGAAAGCCACCGATCATAAGGTAACGGTTGAAATGCACTTCCAGCGGCGCAAAGCGATCCATCAGATCGCCCAACTCCGCTTTACTCATTTTTACGAGCTTTGTGAGCCGCAAATTGTCCGGGAGAATCGGCTCTTCAATTTGCAGCAGACGACAATACTCATAAAACGACATGGTGGGTATCTTCAGGATGCTCCATCGCCCCGTCCCGCTGTCGGTCGAGCCTTTTTCCAATATCGGGCTGGCCGAGCCGGTCGCTGTAAGCCGTATGTCCTTCCGGCTGTCGTAGATGACCTTCATCCAGAGTTCCCAATGCTCCGTATATTGAATTTCATCGAGGAAGATATACCTTGTTCCCTCTATGGGATAAAGGGATTCGTAGATAGAAAGGACTGTCTCCACATTGACGAGTTTTACAATCGGATTGTCGAAGGATACATACAGGATATTTTTGGGGTTTACGCCCTCGTCGATCAGGCTGTTCATCATCTGATACATGATCGTCGTCTTGCCGACACGCCTTGCGCCGGATAAAACGGCAAACCGCCGAATCGTTTTGTGCGAAATCATTCTCAATGCTTCGTAATAGGCAAGCCTTTTCTGTGGTTTGTTTTCCTCTTTGATTGCCAGCGGATTGCGCCACCAGGGATTATACTGCCGCAGCACCTTGATGACCTGCTCATCGCTTACGATTGCCATACAAACACCTCCGTACAGGTAGTATTTCCACGGAGTTGTATCTTCATACCAGCGGAACTCCGTGGGAGTTATGCAAGTATATTATAGCAACGGTCAAGCGCGAACGCAAGAGGGTTTTGAAATATGCGGAAAAATGTCCAATATTTTGCTGTCTGAATCCTTGCATTTTCCTTTAGGTTCGCTGCAACACCGATAGAGCCAGCAGAGAGACGGCTCCGAATGGAACCGTCTCTCTGCATTTGCTGTTCAGTCAAAGTCCGGCACTAGCTCCAGCTCCGCAAACTGCTCATCGGTGATGCGGCCCAGCTTGCGAAGAGCACTGTCGGTCAGCTCCAGCAGCTCGGCTTCATCGGGTTCCAACTGTCCGCGCATGTCGGTCAGCGCCTGCATCAGACCGGCGCGGGTGCCGGTATTGTAGATGCACATCAGGTTGATCTCGTCAAATGTAAAGTTGCTCATGTCACAGCTCCCTTTCCGCGCTCCGTTTCGGGGCGCTCTTCACAGATTTGGTGTCGGCTACGGACGGCGTTTTCAGCTTCGCAAGGATGGAGGGCTTTTCGCCGGATTTTTCTCTGCGCACCGGCTGCTGGGCACGGCGCTTTTCCGCGTCTTCGCGCTGGACGGCCTGTGCCAGCTCCAGAAGAGAAATGGGCGTGCCGGTCTTAGACTGTTCCTCCAGCTCCGCGACTGTTTTGCGCGGGCCATTGTTGATGATACCGTCGATCATACCGTAATCATCCTCCATGGCCATCTCCGCGTTTTTTAGATAGTTTTCCGGCTTGAGAAAGCCCGGCAGCTCCTTGAAGCCCCAGGAATCGACGTAATGACAGGATACCACGCCATTCTGCTTCAGCGCTACGATGTCGCTGACGGATAGGCTGTGGCCGCGAAAATCCTCCGGACGGCGGATATTGAAGGTCTCATACAGCTCGTTCAATTTATCCTGCGTATCACCCCTGCGGTCGAGGTCTCCTGCATAGACGGCGGCGTAGTTCTCCTTTTGGATGGATAGTCCTTTCTTCTCCAGATACTCGGAGTTCATATAGTGGAGATACGCTGTGTCGTCATTATCCCGAAGCTGATAGATGGCAAAGCTGTCAGCAGGCTTATCAAGGAACGCTTTCTCATAGTCCTGCGACGCGAAGCGGTCTTTGACCGTCTCCCATTCGGAGGCTTCCACGCCGAAGATGCCGTCAAAGCTGCGGATTTCCTCTGCATCAAACGCCATGGCCTCGGTGTTGTCGGTGTGAAGCATGTACACGGTTACATCGCGCTCCATGAGTTCCAGCGCACGCTCCTTTGTCAGCGGCAGCATATTGGAATCGGTGTAGCCGTATGCGTTCATGGTCTCCACAGAAATTGCCGGGTCAGGGACGCAGCCGTTATCCGGTGCGCTGACCGGCTCCGGCTCCTGTACCGTGATCTCCTGCACAGGCTCGGCAGCAAGGCTTTCAGGCTCCTTATCCAGACCGCGCTCTTTCATCAGCATCTTGTAATTCCGGTCAATGTCTGTAATCAGACCGGATGCCGTGCGGTTGATGGTTTCCAGCGAGGCTTTCAGCTCCGGCAGCTCCTTGCCCTTTGACCAGGTGGCGATATAGCCGAAGCTGTTCTCGCCGGTCTCAATGCCGAAATAGGCACAGACGGCATAGGAAATGCTCTCTGCCTGCACTTCCTCTGTATTGCGGGAGAGTGCTGCGGTCTTTACAGCACTCAAGTCTTCTTCAACTTCCAAACGCCATTCAAACCGATTTTCGTCCAGATAACGCCAGTTTTCCGCTTCGGCAAAATGTTTCGCTTCTGCCTCGGTTTTGAAGCCGGAGCTGAAATCGCGCTTTGTGCCACCTTCGCTGACCATAACTACTTTCCAACTGGGTGCCAGCTCATTGGTCTCTTTGGAATGACTGTGCAGAAGGGAATGTGCAATCTCATGGATCGCCGCGCATACCGTCTGTACCTCGCTCATGCCGGTGCGGACGGCGATGCGCTGATTCTCATCATCGTAATACCCATCCATGCCGGTCATATTCTCCAGGAAGACCGGCACCGGCGCACTGCGCTTCACAGCCTCCATGAAGACCTCATAATTCTGCACGCTGCCGGTAAGATCGGCGGCAAGCTGCGGCAAAGGCTTGCCCTCCGTCTGGCTCACATCAAAAACTGTGACCGGCTTGTACATCGGAATCTTAATTTCCTTTTCTTCCATGATGGCCTTGCCGTCAGCATCCAGCATGGGGAGCTTGGTGTCCGGGTCGAGTTTTGCTTCCTCGATTTTCTTTTTGTACGGCGTCGGGGCAACGATCTTGATGCCTTTTTCGCCCTTGAGCACATTACGCCCGAACTGATCGCGCCACTTGTTGAAACCGGCAACGACGGTGGCGTCCGGCTTCTGCATATAGATGAGCATGGTATTATTGACGCTGTACTTGTGGAACCGGCTCATGGTGCGAAGATAATTCTTGTACTTTTCGCTTTCAAACAGCTCTTTAATACCATTTTCAATGCTGTCGGTGATCTCTTTGAGCCTGTCCTTGTTAGACTGCTTTTCTGCCATATACGCTCCTTTCCGGGATTACAATCCCTGCATGTGATCAGCCCCTGCGGAGATGTGGAAATCCTCGCAGGGGCATGAGGCTTATTCGGATTTGGGGACAGTGCCCCTGACCGGAGGCTTGTACCCGGCCTGCTTGGCTCGCTCACTGGCGGCGCGGCGGCGTTCTTCGCTGTACGGCTCCCGGATAGAGATGCAGTTTTTCGGTACGATGAAGCAGGCCGAGCCGGAGCGTCCCTTGCTGTCCGGGTAGATTTTGTCCGGCTGCCGCCGATGCAACTCCTTGAGCCGAGCTTTGAGCTTTTTATCGAAGGTGTAAACGCTGGCGGTATCATCCGCATCCGAGAACAGGATAATGGTCTCACGCTCCGAAGGTTCCAGTCTCATCGGCCTGCCTCCAGCATGGATGCGGCAAACCGGCGGCAGATTCTGTGAAAAAGGCGGCTGGCCGATGAAGCAAGGGTCATTTCAAAGGCAGTCGCAATCTCCAGATATTTGCACACTTTCGTGGGCACAAATCCTTTATGGGGATCGAAACCCAGGCGCATACCCAAAACCGTCCGATCCCGATATCCCAGCTTCTCAAAGACGGACATAACCGTTTCACACAGATTGTCGATGGTGTCGCAATGGGCGCTGAAAGTGGGAGCGTTTTCGCCCTGCACGGTGAGAGTTGCTGACAGGATCAGGTGCGCCGCACGCATTTTATGAATACTGTTTTCCATTCGCTTTCCCTCTTTCAAATTCCAGCCGGTAGGCCGTCTTCGTGCCATCGTCCTCCAGAACGATATAAGCGTCGTAGGTCTTGCCGGTTTTCTCGGAGAAGATGCCGCTGGCATAGGTTTTTCCGTCTTTCAACAGCGTCTCTGCCATCTTCTTAGTCAGATTGATTTTCTTCGCGGCAAGAAAACGGTTATCGCGCCAAAGGCCAAAATGGCAGTCATTCCGCTCACAGAAATAGCCCTTTTTGCTCTCTGTAACATCACTGCCGCAGCGCGGGCATTTTCCGACGACCGCTCTTCCGGACGGGAACAGCACGTCGGCTCCCAGCACCGTTTTATAGGTCTTGACCAGCTCGCAGACCATACCGCGGATGCCCTGCATAAAGGTTTCCGGGGATTCTTCGCCGTGCTCGATCTCCTTGAGCCGGTGTTCCCACTCAGCGGTCATCAGGGGCGATTGAAGCTGTTCCGGCAGCACGGTAATCAGGGAAATACCGGCGTGAGTCGGGATCAGGCTCACCGTCTTCTTGCTCTTTTTGCGCTCCACAAAGCCGGTGGCCACCAGCTTTTCCAGAATGGCCGCGCGGGTGGCAGGCGTCCCAAGCCCTTTGCGTTCAGCATCTTCGGGCATTTCTTTCGCACCGGCGACCTCCATTGCAGAAAGCAGCGTATCCTCGGTATAGTGTTTGGGCGGTGTCGTCTTGCCCTCTTTGACGGCGGCAGAATGAACCGTAAAGGTCTGTCCTTCGTCCACGGGCGGCAGTGCCTTTGCCGCATCCGAAGTTTCATTCTCACCTTTGCCGGAGCAATGCGCTTCCATCAGCGCCCGCCAGCCGGGATTCATGACCGTGCGGCCTTTCGCGCTGAAGCTGTGCCCGGCACATTCCAGCGTTACCGCCGTTTCCGTGTATTCATGGGGCTGTGAGACGGCACAGAGCAAGCGCAGGGCGACCAATTCCAGAACAGCACGCTCTCCGGCAGGCAGGCCGGTGAGCGCAGCTTCTTTGAAATTGGCAGTGGGAATGACCGCATGGTGATCGGAGACCTTTTTATCGTTGATGACCTGCGCAGCGTTCACATGAATCGTGATGCCGCCCACCTTCGGCATCGTCGCTGCCACGTTGCTTACGAGCGCTGGCAAACCGTCTGCCATATCCGAGGTCAGATACCGGCTGTCGGTGCGAGGATAGGTGCAGAGCTTCTTTTCATAAAGGCTCTGGAGGTAGTCCAGCGTCTGCTGGGCGGTGAAGCCAAGAATCCGGTTGGCGTCGCGCTGCAAGGTGGTGAGGTCGTAAAGGGCAGGCGGCTTTTCAGCTTTGTCCTTGCGCTCGACCGCCTTTACCACTGCCATCTGACTGCCGCAGGCTTTCTGCAAGGATTCGGCTTCCGGCTTATTCTTCATGCGTTCGCTGCCAGCATCAAACCCCGGAAGCCCCAGCGTGACCGTATAGAACGGCTCCGGCTTGAAAGCGTCGATTTCCGCTTCCCGCTGTACGATCAGCGCCAGCGTGGGAGACACCACACGCCCAACATTCAGCGTGCGGTGATAGAGAACGGAGAAAAGCCGCGTGGAGTTAATGCCTACCAGCCAGTCGGCCTTGCTGCGGCAGAGCGCCGACGCATAGAGATTGTCGTATGCGCTGCCGTCTTTGAGCGTTTCGAAGCCCTTGCGGATCGCCGTATCTTCCATAGACGAGATCCACAGGCGCTTCATGGGCTTGTCGCATTTGTTGAGCAGATAGACCGTGCGGAAGATGGATTCGCCCTCGCGCCCGGCATCGCAAGCATTGACGACCTCGCTCACGTTCTCCCGGTGCATGAGCGTGTTGAGCAGGGCAAGCTGCTTGGCTTTGTCTCTGGCAACGGAATACTGCCAGCTCTCCGGCAGGATGGGCAGATCGTTGTAGCGCCATTTGGCGTACTTTTCATCGTAGGCAGCGGCTTCGGCCAGTTCGGCCAGGTGCCCAAAACACCAGGACACGATATAGCCGCTGCCCATAAAATAGCCGTCCTTGCGCTCATTGGCACCAAGAACGGCGGCGATGGATTTTCCAACAGAGGGCTTTTCCGAAATTACCAGCTTATACATGTTCTGCACGGTCAGTCGTCTCCTTTTCCTTGCGCATCCCAAAAACATCGAAATTTACATCAATGGCCACGAGAATCCGCTTTGCACTTTCCAGCACCTTCGGGCGGTTCTCGCAGGTGGCCTTGTACATCAGATATTCGCCGTAATAGTCGGGCTTAATTGGCATATGGCGAATGGTGGATCGTATCATCTCTTCTACCGTATCGGCTTCCTCCATAGTTGTGTAAGGGTCAGAACTGTCCAGCATTTCCCGAAGCGTGGAAAACGTCTTATCTTCCTCCTGTCCCGTCCGGATCAGATACTTGATATACGAGGAAAACAGCAGCGTAAGAGATTCCATTTCAAAGCGGGAAAGCTCGTCCAGAATGTAGTCTTTCAGCCAGTACATTTCCTCTTTTATAAACCTGCGAACATCGTATGACCGTAGGCTCTTGAGTGCATTGGGCGAAAGTTCCGGCATGGAATCGTCATCCTCCGTCAGCGAGGAAATATCATAGATTTCAAACGTTTCCGGTTTCTCAGGCTTTTCCGGCTCATCCTCCAAGTCGTCCAGATCATCCCAAAACGCGAAGTCGGCGGTTTGCTTCTTCGTCTTGCTGATTTTACGGATTTGGGAGACGATATCATCCATGATGTAGAAAAAGAGATAAATCGCGTTAAAACCGGCAATACAGCCGATCACAATGAACAGCGTGGTCATTCTGCATCCTCCTGTTCTGCATCGCCGGTGCTTTCCGGCTCATCTGGTTCCATCTCATAGTCCGTATCGTCCTCATCCTCACCGTAGTCGTAATCATCCAGATCGACCGGTCCCTTGGCATCCGGCTTTTTCTTGCGGAATTTGAACCAATAGAGCGCACCGCCGCCACCCAGAACCAGCAGGAGCAGGAGTGCTACAGCACCGCCGCTGGATTTCTTTTCAGGCTCCGGTTCAACCTCCGGCTCCGGTGTGGTGTCCGGTACTTTTTCCACGACCTTCTCCTTGCCGGTACACTCTGTCATGTTCGTTTTGCAGACTTCGCAGGAAGTGTTGACGGCTCCGGCCTCACATTTTGTCGTGCAGGAGCAGACCGGTGCTGTCTTATCGCCATCAATCAGCGCCAGCAGATCGGCCTCATCCACAAGATTCAGGAAATAGGTCTCGTAACGCTCTCCATCCTCGTCCAGTGGCTTATCGTAGTCGATCACCAGATAGAAGGTCTCGCCGTTGCGGGTCTCAACGGTAATAAACTGCTTGTTGCTGTATTTGTCGTAAAGCAGATCGCGCGTGACGGAATTGCCGTTCTGCGTAAAGCCGGTGCCGTCTTCTTTCGTGATGGGTTCCGTAGTGGGTGTCGGAGTCTCGGAAGATGCCGGAGTCTGTGCAGACGAGCTTGCATTTTTACTGCCGCCGCCCACAGAGGATGTGCCGCCGCTGCTGCCCCCGAACGAGTTGCCGGAGCCGCTGCCGGACGTATTATTCTTGCGGCAGTCGCAATCTGCGGGGCAATACTCGTCGTGCTCATCATCGCCGGTGTCCGGCGTCGGTGTGGGTGTCGGGGTCGGTTCCGGTTCTTCTTCGTAAAATGGATTGGCAAGTACAACATAGTCCGTCCAGTTCCCGGCGTTGTCCAGCGCGTCGATGTAGAGATAGGCGTTGTTCGTCAGGTTATCAATGCGGACGTTCAGCTCACCATTTTCGAGGGTCGTGTATAACTCATCATTGACGAAGACCGCAGCAATGCCGGAAAGCGCATCGCTGGCTTCCACGCGCAGGAGCGTACCGTTGATACCAGCTCGAATCACCGGTGCGTCAAAGTCCATGCAGTACACGTCCAGAAACAGCTCATGCTCGACGCCCAGCGGATCGGTGACAAAGAAATACACGGTGCCATTATCCGGCATCGTGCGCTCCCAATATCCGTATTCATTCCATTCTTCCGTTACATCAAAGCGTTCAGCGTCATCCTCATTACTGAACGCAGCCTCGATTTTGACCCAGCCGGTATTGTTTTTATCAATCAGGCGAACGGTGATCGTAACCGGCGCATTGTGCCAGCCAGTCGGGATTTCCGCGTCCAGCTCATAATCCGGTTCCAGCGCAGGGGCGTCCGTGGTTTCCGGTGGGATAGAGGGTTCTTCCGGCTCCGGCGTGGGTTCCGGCGTTTCCTCTGCACCGGGAGTCTCGGCAGGAGGTTCTTCTGTGGGTTCGGGTTCTACCTCCAATTCTGTCTCCACAATTTCAAGGGTGCTGTCAGGCGCGGCATCGGACACGTCTGTCCCTTCTTCCGCAAGCGCCATGCCGGTCATGGTGAAAAACACCAGCACAAGGCTGAGCATCAGCGCAATCATGCGGAACATACGCGGGGTTTTCTTAGTTTTCTTCAGGTGCATTTTCCATATCCTCCTTCTGTGTGCTGCAAAACGGCGAACCGCCCTTTTTGATATGCATGAGGTACTGCGCCAGCTCTTCCATCGTCATGCCGGTGGCACGGGCAAGGCCGACGATATCCTCATTTTCCAGCTTAATGATATCCTCGTCGATCTCACGGTTGCGGGACTGGAGCATGGCGATTTTCCCGTCATTCTTCGCTCGTTCCGCTTTGAGTTTGCTGATTTTCGGGTTCATAGTTCCTCCTTATGGTGATGGCAGACGGCCAAATTGATAGAAATGCTGCTGCCAGTAAGATGAAGTAATGTCGCTGTACTGAATGGGGTCGCCGCAGTGCAGCATGGTATTATTTCCCACATAAATACCGACGTGGGATGCGCCAGTGGTGTCATACGTTCCTTGGAAAAAGATCAGGTCTCCGGGCCTTGCGTTTGCTGGGGAAACATAGGCGCATATCTGCCGCAGCCCCTCCGCGCCCAGACGGCCAAAGCTCCAGCCGAGGCCGCAGTTGTTGTAGACGTATGAAACGAAGCCGGAACAGTCAAAGGATGTAGACGGTGAGCTGCCGCCCCAGACGTAGGGGAACCCAAGATACTTTTCCGCTTCCTTGATGATGGCGGCGAACTGTTCGTCCTCCAATGCTTCCGGTGGAATCTCATACTTTGGATACTCACTTCCATAATACCTGCCGACATAGGAAGAGCTTCCGAACAGGTCAGGCCGGTTGCCCAGAGTGCCCATGTACATGGCATAGAGGGAAAGCTGCTCCTGCGACATGATGTAGACCGGGACATGACTGAGGTTGAAGTTTTCCAGCTTTACGGTGCAGATGTAATAGGTGTACGGTACCTCTACCTCGTATTCGTATTCCTCCGTGACCCAATCCTCCAACTCGTAGTCATAATAGGTGTAGCTGCCGGTTCTGGTCTCCATGCGGTATCTGGTTTCCGTCTCCACGGTCTCCGTAAGGATGTACTGCTTTTCAAACAGCATATCCAGAATCCCGCCGACCTCCGAGATCGTCCATTCTCTGCCCATCAGCGCGGTGATTGCGGAAATCAGGACATACGGATCGTGTTCGATGTCGTCCAGCTCATAGTGGTATTCGTCGTAATCGTGCTCGGCTTCGTAGTTGTCCAGCTTTTCCTGCAATTCCGCCTCCATAGCGCAATACTGCGCCTCTGCCGCCAGCATGTCCTCATCCAAAGACGGATAAGTGGAAGCGGCAATGGATGAGCTTGCTCCCTGAAACATCAGGGAGCAAGAGGAAAACAGGTTGGTGAACAACAGGAAAACCGCTGCGATCAAGCCGACAATGAGAAAGCCTTTCTTGTGTTTGGCAACAAACTCACCGGCTTTCTTTCCGGCCTCTGCGCTTTTCTCTGCCGCTTTTTTCGTAATTTCCGATGCTTTGACTGTATTCGCTGTGCCACGCCCGGCTTTTGCGGCGGCGTACTCCCGCTTGATCGCGCGTTTCTGCTGCCAGCGGGAATACGGATTGGAGGAAAAGCCGCCGTTCTGCTGTTCAAACTCCTGATTCAGCGCTTTCACATTGGCCTTATCCGCCTTTTTCTCCGCCCGGTGCGCCTTGCGGTATGGCTGAAGCTCGTGGGCGTGATGAATCTCGCGTCCCACCTGATAGACAATCTCAGCATCTTCCGTCAGCGTGTTGGCGGCATCCACACCGGCGTTATCGCCGTCATTGCTCTGCTGCACTTTCCGGTGAACACCGTGCAGCACCGTGTCGCCGGAAACCTTCGCCGCGTGGCTGAGCTTGGAGGGCGGCTTCTTTTCCTCAAAAGAAAGGCGTGTCGTGATCTTCCCATCGGAATCCACAACACGCTGTTTTACTTCTTTCTTTGGAATCTTCGCCTCGGCCTTTTCCAGCTTTTTGATTCGCTTGTCTGCTTTCTGGACGGCAGACGCAAGCTCCGGGGAAGCACGCTCTTCCTCGGTAAATTGCAGCCTTGGTGCGCGTTTTGCCATAGAACATCACCTCACTCTCATGGAAATTGGATTTTTTATGCGATCTCACCCAGCATGGAAAGGAACAGTGCCTTGCCCTTGGGCGTCACCAGCGTGTACACCCCCTGATGTCCATTGACGGCGATGTAGTCTTTTACGAAGAACAGACCATCGTCTGCCGCCTTGGCGTAGGGCATGAGACTGCCGGAAGGAGCGCGGTAAAGGTAGCGCTTGCGGATAAGGAAAGCGGTAAACATCTTTTCCGGCACCTTCAATTCCTTTGCCGTGGCACGGATATTGGTGCAGCTCTCCGGGTGGATGAACGCATCGTAGTAATCCGCCTTGGGCTTGGCGCGGTCAAGCTCCTGCCGCAGCCGCTCGTTTTTCTGCTGTTCGGCCAGCATCCGGCGTGCAAACTCATAGATCAGGTTGGGATTCTCCAATACCTGCTCCAACAGGGATTTCGTCATATACCCGCCGTACTTGCGGATCGCCGGAATGACCTCGTGGGTGATCCAGCGCTTGAACGCCTTTGCCTCCGGCTTGCGGGAACCGAGAATCAAGGTATAGAGGCCGGGTTCGTTCACAGCGTTTACCGGAAGCCCGTTGCTGGCACCCTCGATTGAAACGAGGGTGCGCTCGTCTGCATCCAGACGACGCATAGCATCGGTGGGATTCCCAATCTCCAACGCCCGGCACACATCGACTGCCACAAACCACGGTTCACCGTCGATGGTCAGCGTTCGGATTTTGCCAAAGGCCGCGTTTTCAAAGGTCATCAGTTTATTATCCATGTTTCGTCTGTCCTCCTTGCTGCGGTCAGGAAGATACTTCCTGCGGCTTTGTCGTGAGTACCCGATACAGCTCCGTGTCCTTGGGAAAACGGTCTACGAAGGGCAGAATGATATTCCCATAAAACAAAAGGCCCTCGCCTTCACCGGAGTGAGTGACATACGAGAGCTGATGCGGGGAGATATTGAGCTGTTTGGCAAGAATCTGCCGGTCGCCGCTGGCTTGATTGAGCATATAGATGTAATCTGAGTTTTCAAAGATATTTTCCACTTCTCTGGAAGAGAGGAGATCTTTGACGTTTTGGGTGATACCGGTCGGCATCCCGCCCCATTTGCGAAATCGCTTCCAAATCTCGATGGTATAGCTTGCCGTCTGCTCTTCTTTGAGCAAAAGGTGCATCTCGTCGATGTAGTAGCGTGTGGATTTGTGCGCCTCACGGTTGACCGTCACCCTGTTCCATACCTGGTCTTGGACGATCAACATGCCGATTTTCTTGAGCTGCTTGCCCAATTCTTTAATGTCATACGCCACCACACGGCTGTGAACATCTACATTGGTCTGGTGGTTAAAAACATTGAGGGAGCCAGTGACATAGATTTCCAGCGCCGTTGCGATGTATTGAGCTTCCTTCTCATCCTGTTTCCGCAACTCCTCATAGAGATCACCGAGGATGGGCATGTTCTCCGGGCGCGGGTCATTGAGATAGTTCCGATAGACCAGCCGCACACAGCGGTCGATGATGGTCTTTTCTACCGGCATAAGGCCGTCCTTGCCGCCCACAATTAGCTCACACAAGCTGAGAATGAAATCGGATTTCAGCGACAGTGGATTTTCATCGTCCGAATAGTTGAGGTTCAAGTCCATGGGATTGATATAGTCCGTAGAGGTAGGCGAGATTTTAATAACCTGCCCGTGCAGGTGCTCCACCAGTGGGCCGTATTCCGCCTCCGGATCGCAGATGATGATATCGTCGTCCGTCACCAGAAAGACGTTTGCGATCTCGCGCTTGGCAGAAAAGCTCTTGCCGGAACCCGGCGTACCCAAAATCAGGCCGTTCGGATTCTTCAGGAGCTTTCTGTCTACCATGATGAGGTTATTGCTCAGGGCATTGATGCCGCAATACAGCGCCTCTTTGCCGGTCTGGAACAATTCCTGGGTGGTGAATGGCACGAAAATGGCAACGCTGGAGGTCGTAAGCCCACGCTGGATGGTGATCTCGTTCAGCCCCAGCGGGAGACTGCTCATCAGCCCTTCTTCCTGCCGGAAGTCCAATGTCGTCAACTGGCAGTTGTATTTCTGCGCAATGGAATTGGCCTGAAACACATTGTTTTTGAGTTGCTGCATGGAGCCTGCGGTATTCAGGATGATAAAGGTCAGAAGGAACATGCGCTCATTCCGGCTCTGAAGCTCCTGCAAGAGCTTTTTCGCTTCATTGCCATAGGTTGCAAGGTCAGACGGAATAATATCCATATCGTACCCGGCGCGGATGGCCTTTTTCTGTTCTTCAATCTTCATCTTATCGAGATCGGTAATTTTGCGCTTGATGGTCTTGATGGCCTTGACCTGATCCACCGACTGAATGTGCATGGACACGATCACTGAGCTTTCCATATCCAGAAAATCCGCCAGCATACGGTCGTTCAGTTCCGGAGCAAGAATTTGCAAGAACGATGCGCGGCCGTATTTCTTTCCAACGGCAAAGCTGCTGCCGGTTCTAAACTCAAAGGAGCTGGGCGCGATGAAGTCCTTAACGGAGAGACCGGAGGGAGCAAGCCAGTCCCACGAGAACCGGAACGGCTCCTGTTCGTCCATGTGAAGAACATCGTGCATCAGCTTGAGCCGGTCATGCCCGTTCAGCGGTTCCGCCTGCACACCAAGCCGCTTGAAGTTATTGAGGATGTCGATCTCAATGCGCTCCAGCCGGGGCTTTGCGGTTTTCAGATTCTCTGCCTCCACGCCGAAGGTAATGAACTTGGTTTTGACCAGACCATTATTGCCGCGGGCAAGCTGCGTTTGCAGCATCTTTGTGTACTCTGTGCGGAGCTGGTTGAACGCATCCGCCCGCGGCGGGATAGCAATGGTCTGCGCGTAGCTGTCCTTGTTAGCGGCGAGGTTTACGAAAGAGAGCTGAAAATGGATGGAGCTGTCAAAATAATTGAGGAAGTCGCACCACGAATCGAAGATCGCGGTCTTGTCCTCGTTCTGGTTGAGCTGATAATTGATGTCCTGAAACTGCACCGTTTTGCTGTAATAGTAATCTGTCACCCGGCAGATGCCGTCCGGGAACATCCGCTGAAAGGGAATGGAATCCTGCGCCGATTTATGCCGTTTGTCCGTATTCTTCGCTTTGGCAATGGCAGCTTCAATCTGCTTTCTGTCGGCGCGGCTTAACTTTGTTTTTTCCTGAGACAATGCGGTAAACCTCCTTATCCAGAATGTCCTGCCGCTGCAATACGGCATAAAAATTGTCTGTCTCATAAGGCCGCACCTTGGGGCGGATGAAACAGACCTGAACAATATTTTTGATGATCTTCTCCAGCGGCAGGCCGTTTTTCTCGTACAAGGCGAAAAGAAAGAACGGCAGCATGACCACGATCATGCAGATCGCCGCTGCGCTGTTGGAAAGGCTCTGCCGGAGCAGGAAGAACAGCGGAACGCCCACCGCTGCGCCGCTGCCGAAGCAAACGAGCTGCCGCTTGGTCAAATTGAAGAGGACTTTCGTCTTTACGGCGTTCAAGTCCTTGGGGACGGGTACATAGGCCACTTGCAATCACCTCCGTCAGTGGCTGTTGAACAGGCTCTTGGCAAGAGAACCGGTCTTAAAAAGTGTGAAGCACAAAAGCACTGTATAGCCCATACAGCTCCAGATGGCCGTGGAAATATTCGTATCCACGATCATGTTCTGTACCAGAACGGCGTAGATGGCAACACAGATGATAATAAGGAAGCCCTGAAAGCCGAGAGCGAACAGGCTCCTGAGATAGTTCTGTCCCATCTGCCCCCATTCCCGGTTCATTGCCGTCGCCATGGGGATCGGGGCGATGGAGGTCACAAGATAGATTTCTATCATGCGCCCGTACACGATGATGAAGATGCAGATGTTCAGCGCGTTCATGGTGAGCTTCACGATGGTGGCTTGCAGCCACAGGCCGAGCAGAGACCAGACCTCCATTTCATTGAGCCGTGCTTCCAAATCTGCAAGACTACTTGCCAGATCAAGGCTGACATTGCCGACCACAACGCCAGAAGCGTTGTTGACCACGCTCTGCGCCACATCGAACACGCCCATAACGATATTCCAGGTGTTGCTGACAATGAGCACCGCACAGGCCGTTTTGAACACCCATTTGAAGATGAACCAGGTATCGACTTCTCCGTGCATGTTGTTTTTGTCCGTAATGATCTGAATCAGCTCCATGGTCATTACGATGGCGAGGATCACACCGGCAATGGGCAGTATAACGTTGTCTGAGAGGCTGCGGATCATATTGTAAATGCCGCCGTTCCAGCCCTGCGGCGTTGCGCCGACCTGACCGGCGATCTCTCCGACTCTTGTGTTCACGGTATCAAATAGGCCGGACAGCGCATCCTTGATGCCGCCGATCAGGATTTCCTTGAGCCAATCGGTGAATTTCTGCCATATTAAGTCCAATCGATTTTCCCTCCTTCCGTTGGCTCTCCGCATACCGGCGAGAGCCGTATAAGATTACTGCACTCGTTTTCATTCTCATGTGCACCTGAAAATGAACCAAGCCGCAGAATAGCCGGTTGCCCGACTATGTATCAGGCGGGCAATGCCGCCTGCAATCAGTTATGTGTGTTGAGCGCCCGAAACACCTGCACTTCCAGATCGAGGCGCGGAGCTTCCGCGTTGCAGCATGGCAGCGCTCCGTCTGCGGGAAGCAGATTCTCCCGCACAAAATACTCCCGAATGGCAGCTCTGGACAGTGCGCCGAAGTTTCGGATTTGTGCAGACGAGCACAGGAAAATGAGCACTTCGCGGACGGTCTTCACACCGTTCCGGCTAAGCGGGTTATGGAGCTTGGCGGGGAGGTGCAGGGCTTCCAGCCCCTGATAATACAAATGCGTCGGAGAGGTAATGCCGCAGCGTTCACGATAGATTTGTTCCTCCATCTGGAGCTGCTGCCGCAAATATGCGGTTCGCGCTTCAAAGCCGTCTGTGATGTAGTACAGCCATGCGGGATTTTTGCACAGCCAGCACAGCGCGTCCCGGATAATGCTTCTCGTTCGGCTCTCCGAAAGGTTATAGTGCAGGCCAACCGCCCTATAGCCGATGCCCTCGCAGAAATGCTCTCGGAGCACGATCTGTTCGCGTTCCGAGAGCGCAGACAGGGCATATTCCAGCCCCTTGCGCTGGTCATCCGTCAGCGCGTCATAGGAGATCATGCGCTGTGTTTCTTCGTTGAGATGCATGGTAGAAAGCAGATTTTCGGGGTAGCTGTATCTTCTGGGCATCTGTGTATCCTCCTAAAAAAGTAAAAAGTCGTTGTATGTGGAACGTTCAGAGCGAAGGAGCAGCCCGTCAATATAGGCTGCTCCCTTGCTTCTGAATGGGGATGCAAGGGCGACATCAGCCGCCCTTGCAGCTCTGCCGGTGTTTAGCCAAAAAGTCCCGTGAGCAGCGGCACCAGCAGAAGGCCAACCAGGGCGACGCCGCCACCGGCCATGAGCTGTTTCATGCCCTGGCTTTTTGCTTATGTGTGATAAAGAAGTAATAGAAGTGTAAAAAATTTTGCCGTTCCTATCCGGCACTTAGCTCTTGTGTCGGATAGGTCGGGCTTATTCTTCGGGCAAGTCAATCTTGCCGACAAAGCTATAATAAATATCAATGCGCTGGTGGCGTACTTCGTTCTCGTCATACTCACATTCATAGACAACGATTTTCTCCACCATTTCACGCAAGAGGGTGTGTGTCAGTTCCTCGATAGAAAGGTACTTGCGGACAACGTTCATAAACTTTTCAGCGTTTACCGTGGCTTCCTGTGCCTTGTCCAGTTCGCCCTGCAATGCGGCGGCTTTCTCCTTCAGTTCCCGCTGCTCGGCTTCGTAGTCTGCGGACATTTCCATAAAACGCTCGTCATTGATTTTCCCGTTTACATTGTCCTCATACAGACGTTTGATATAGCGGGAAAGTTCTGCAATCCGGCGCTGCACCTGTTCAAGCTGCTTCGTGGCTGCCGCCTGTTTCCTCTTGCCGCCCATTTCATTCTGCTGGATAAGCAGCTTCACGAACCGGGCTTCATGCTTCTGTGCATAGGCGGTCACTTTCCGCAGATTGTCCAGCACACCCGCCGTCAAAAGGTCGGTTCGGATGAAGTGCGCCGTACAGTCGGCGGTGCGCTTCTTATAGCTGCCGCAGATGTAGCAATCCTGCTTTCTCTTGTCGGTCTGATACCGCTGCTGGTACATCACATGACCGCAATCGGCGCAGAACAGCAAGCCGGAGAACAAGCCCACATCATCGTAGCGGTTGGGGCGTTTGCGCTGCTTGCGTAACTCCTGCACCCGTTCCCATGTCTGCAAGTCGATGATTGGCTCATGGTGGTTCTCGAAAATCGCCTGTTTCTCAATGGGATTGTCTACGCTGTGCTTCATCTTGTAGGATGGTTTTTCCGTCTTGAAATTCACAAGACAGCCTGTGTACTCCCGGTTTTCCAGAAGATGAACAACAGTATTGGTCGCCCACTTACATTCATAGCCGGGGTGGTAGCGGCGTGTGCTGCCTGTGCGCTGGTATTCCAGCGTCCCCGGCGTGGGGATTTGCTGCTCGGTCAGCATACGGGCTATCTTGGTCGGACCGTTCCCGGCAAGGCAAAGGCTGTAAATCTGCCGTACCACCGGGGCGGCTTCCTCGTCAATGATAAAGTTTTCGTCCTCGTCCATGAGGTAGCCATAGACGGGCTTGCTTGTGATGGGCTTTCCGCTCATGCCCTTAGAGCGTTTTACTGCCTTGATTTTCTTGCTCGTATCTCTCACCAGCCATTCGTTAAAAATGTTCCGCAGCGGGGCAAAATCATTTTCCCCCTGTGCGCTGTCCACTCCGTCATTGATAGCGATGAAGCGGACACCTTTCTGTGGGAAAATCATTTCTGTGTACATTCCCACCTGTAAGTAGTTTCGCCCTAACCTCGACATATCCTTGACGATAACTGTCCCGACTTTCCCTGCTTCAATGTCTGCAAGCATGGCTTGAAATCCGGGTCTTTGAAAGTTCGCACCGGAATAACCGTCGTCGGTGTACCAGCGCAGATTAGAAAATCCATTCTGTTTGGCATAGGTTTCCAAAATCCTCTTTTGGTTGGAAATGGAATTGCTCTCGCCTTGCAGCTCGTCCTCATGGGACAGTCTTGGGTAAAGGGCGGTAATGAGTTGCTGGGTGGTCTGTCTTAACATAAATTCCTCCGTTTCCGACAGCCAGCCCCACTATTCCGTACCTTGATTGTACCACATGGGGCGGCTGTCTGTATAGCGGCAAAAGCGTCAAATCTGCTTCTTTACGGTCGGTAAAAATGACGGTTTTTCAATCAGGCTTATCACAGGTCAAATATCCGGCGGCGGCTTCTGCTTCCAGCACTTTCATCATCTTGTCAGCGGCGGTGTCGGTCGCCCCCTCCTTGAAAAAGCCAGACACCACAAGGATTGTGTTGCCTATCCTCGTTTCGGTCACGCAGTCCGGGCGGCGGGCAGGGCGTTTGTTTCTCTGGGTGTCGGTCATAGGCAAATCTCCTTTCCGGCAAGCAGCCGTTTCAGCTGTTCCATTTTTCCCTGTGCGGCGGCTTTCCTCAAATTCTCCCCGGTAAAGCAGAGAGGGGAACACATTTCAAGCAGGCGGTCATAAATCCGGGCGTGGGCGGTGTCCTCCGGGTGCTGCAATTCCTCCAGCGTGAGGTTGGTCGTCACAATCAGCGGCTTCCTGCTCCGGTAGCGGCTGTCAATCACATTGTAGACCTGTTCCAGACCGTATTCTGTGCCACGCTCCATTCCAAAATCGTCAATGATGAGCAGGGGGAAGCTGCAAAGGCGGGAAATATATTCGTTCCTGCCCGCAAAGCTGGCGGCAAGGTCGTTTAATATTGCTGCAAAGTTTGTCATGCACACCGGGACTTCCTGCTCCATGAGGGCGTTTGCAATACACCCGGCAAAATAGCTTTTCCCAGTGCCTACCCTGCCCCACAAGAGCAGCCCGTAGTTCCCGTCCTTTATCTGTTCCCAGCGTGCCACATATCCGGCGGCGTTCTTCATCTGCGGGCAGCTGCCGTTATCGTTGGCAAATGTCCAGTCCTGCATGGTCTTGTCTGTAAAGCCCTGCCGTTTCAGCCGTTCCACCGTTTCAAGGTGGCTGCGCCGCTTCTCGGCGGCTTCCCGTTCCTTACGGGCTGCCCGCTGGCAGTCGCACTCTGACGGGTGGCGGTCACGCCCGAAAAAGGTCTTGCCCTCCGGGAAATAGGCTTCTTTGGGTTTCCGGCATTTGCCGCAGTATAAAAGCCCGTCCTCCCCGGTGTAATCCTCCGGCTCGGCTGTGGTGTCGGTCATAGGCAGTATGGTGTTGTGGATTGTATCGGTCATAGGCTTTCTCCCTCCTTGAATGAATAGTCCGGTATGCCTTTCTTTGGCTTCTCTTTGGCAGCGTCCTCCTGCGCCCACTTGTAAATGGTGGCTGCATGGCTCTGGTACTGCTTCCCGGTGGAAGCGATGTGGCAGGAAAGGCGGTCAAGGTAATACTCCCACTTGCCGGGGAAGTCCTGTTCCAGCTCCAAAAGTTCTGTGTCAGAAAGAAATACATTTTTATATCTGCCATAAGCGGCGGGGGGCTGCCCCTCACTCGCTCCTTTTGTTTGGCTCTCTATTAGGTTGTTTATATTAGTTTGGTTAGGGGACGGTTTTCCGACCGTCATAAGGTCAGTTTTCCGGCTGTCAGTTGGTCGGTTTCCCGCCCTTATGAGGGGCGGTTTTCCGTCCGTCAGTTGGTCGGAAAACTGTACCACTGGGATAGGCGGCACTTTCACATACAGACGGTTGGCGGCAGAAAAGCCCGTCCGTCTGCGTTCCAGCAGCCCGGCAGCGTCCAGTTCGTTCAGTGCGCCCTTTATGGTGGTGCAGCCTTTATCCAGCATTTCCGCTATCTCTGCTATGGGGTAGACAATGTATGTCCGTCCCTCGCTGTCCTGCCAGCCGTTCTTCTGCGAAAGGGTGGAACGGTCTAACAGCAGCGCATATAACTCTCTTGCGGTGTGGGATAGGTCTGTTTCCAGCAGGAAACGGGGGTAAGGCAGGTAAGCGGGCAGCTCCGTTCCTGCGGTCATATAATCAGCGATAGGGTTCACCTCCTTGTGGTGTCTGTCTGTGGGTTCTGTTACGCTTTTAGGGGGCGTTTTTAAGGGAAAAGGATAAATGTATCACGCACCCTTTGACACCCTCCAAAAAAGCCTTGATTTATGCGGGTTTGAAATGCCCTAAAGCGTGACATTTCTCCCTTTGTTTCCGCTTCCGTTTGGCGGCGTTTATCCGCTTCATGCGTCCGGCGCAGTCCGGGCAGTATTTCCCCCGGTTGGATTTTGGGAAGAAGAACGCCCCGCAGACAGCGCAGCGTTTCCGGCTTCCCCGGCGCAAGAGGGCGGCTTCCAGTGCTTCATCAAGGGGCAGGACAGCGGCGGTAAACCAGCGGCAGAGCAGCGAATAGCTGATACTCTGTACACACACGCAAGGCTCGCCGTCCTCCAACAGCAGGCAGTTCCCGCTGTCATAGTTGCAGCACTCATGCACAAGGCGGCGGGCTGCCCGGTACTGGCGGTAGTCCATGCGGGGGATATTACCGTTCATGGCTCTGCTCCTTTCTGCGCTGCGGCTCGCTCCGGCGTAAAATCTGGTCGATATTGCCCTTGACAGTCTGCAAGCGGCGGTACTCCTCCCGTTTTGCCCGGTAATCGTTGTAGCCGCTGTTTTTCTCTTTGATAAGGCTTTCAATCTCTGCTTGCAGGGCTTTATAGCTCGGCAGCTTGGAAATGCCGTTCTC
>ERZ1027089.211-NODE-211-length-35366-cov-7.331483_pt1 | contig 35366 bp, 23 predicted proteins | sample MGYA00519412_ERZ1027089 | MGnify/ENA primary metagenome ERZ1027089 (study PRJEB26926, sample SAMN06164433) | human gut metagenome | biome: ENVO:00009003; feature: ENVO:2100002; material: ENVO:00002003 | host: Homo sapiens | place: USA | collected 2012 ... | reverse complement strand
CCTATTAAGTCGTCGGCAGCGTCAGATGTGTATAAGAGACAGTTATAACCCTGCATAGGCTTGTATACATACATTGTTGCAAGGGACGGTACATCGAAGCCTGTCAGCCACATATCAACGACAATAGCTATTTTCAGTTGACTGTTATTGTCTTTGAACTTCTGTGCCAGTTCTTCTTTATGGTGCTTGTTGCCAATGACTTTGCGCCACTCTTCGGGGTCTTTGTTGCTCTCGGTCATGACCACTGCAACTTTTTCCGCCCAAGATGGGCGAAGTTCAAGAATGCGATTATAGATCTTCAGCGCAATTGAGCGGGAATAAGCCACAATCATCGCTTTGCCGGTGAGCAGACTTGCACGATTGTTCTCATAGTGATCAAGTATATCACAAACCAATGAATTGATTGTTTGGTCATTTCCGAGAACCGCTTCCATTTGACCAAGCTGCTTTTTGCTTTTTTCGATTACTTGAGGATCGGCATTGTTCGCCATGATATCATATTCGGCATCAATAAGTCGCAGTGTCGGCTCGTCTAAGCGCAGCTTAATTACACGACTTTCATAGTATACCGGGCGTGTTGCACCATCTTCGACGGCCTGCGTCATATCGTAGATGTCAATGTAGTCGCCAAATACTTCCCGCGTGCTGCGATCTTTGGAGGAAATCGGCGTGCCGGTAAAGCCAATGTATGTAGCATTGGGCAGGCTGTTACGGATAACGCGAGCCGTACCGACAATACGCTTGGCTATTTCTTCGCCATCCTCATTTGTCGTGATTTTGATTTTTTCGGCAAGTCCATATTGACCACGGTGTGCCTCGTCAGCCATCACGATAATATTACGACGTTCGGAAAGCGGCTCGTGTGATTCCTCAAACTTTTGCATTGTGGTGAAAATAATACCGTTCGCCTGCCTGCCGGCAAGAAGATTTTTTAAGTTTTCACGACTTTCAGCATGAATCGGCTCTTGACGCAAAAAGTCCTTACACTTGGCAAACTGACCGTAAAGCTGATCGTCGAGGTCGTTGCGATCAGTAAGGACAACGATTGTGGGGCTATTCAACGCTTCTTGCAGCAGATGAGCATAGAACACCATCGACAACGATTTTCCGCTTCCTTGTGTATGCCAGAACACACCGCCTTTGCCGTCGGTAACGGTAGCGTGTTTTGTAGATTCGATTGCCTTTCTAACCGCAAAATACTGGTGGTATCCGGCAAGAATTTTGAATGAATTGATACCCTCGTTGGAGAAGCAGATAAAGTTTTTGATTATATCCAGCAGACGATCTTTTTGGAACAATCCTTCAAAGAAGGTGTCAAACTGTGCATATTGGGTATTTTCATAACTGCCATCTTTCGTTTTCCACTCCATAAAACGATCTTCACCTGAGGTGATCGTTCCTGCCTTAGAAGTAGATTGATCGCTCATCACGCAGATGGCGTTATAAATGAACATAGACGGTATTTCCTGCATATAGTTACGGAGCTGCCTATACGCTTCGGAAGCGTCCGTTTCTTCACGGGACGGAGATTTCAGCTCCACAAGAACAATGGGCAAGCCGTTGAGAAAGAGAATAACATCCGGACGCTTGTTACTGTTCTCAATGAAGGTCCATTGATTGGCAACGATAAAGGAGTTGTTCTCGGGATGGGTATAATCAGCAAGGTAAACGATAGCGGAACGCTCTTCGCCGTTTTCTAAATATCGAACAGGAATGCCACTTTGCAAATACTCCATAAACTCGGCGTTCTTCTGCACAAGCTCGCCATTTTCAAAGTTGCGCAGCTTGAATAGTGCATCGTTAATGGCGTCAGCAGGTAAGCCCTTGTTCAGACGATATAAGGACTCCTCCAGCTCAGCATCATAGAGGGGACTGTTAAAGTCTCGCTCCACATCCGGGCCATAAACATACTCATAGCCCAAATCGTTTCTGAAAAGCTCGATTATTGCGTTTTCGTAATCCGCTTCTGTGTTATATCCCGGCATTATCTCAACTCCCTACAACAAAATTATTCATAAATTAAAGTAACTTTTTATAATATCCACAAACTCCCCAATATCAGAAAAGTAGTTTGGATATGCTGATTTAAGAGCTTTGAAAGATGAAACATTAACAAGGACGGCATCGATTTTTGTTTCTGCTCTAGTGCTTTCAATCGAGCTATAAACTTCATTTGCTTCCTCAAATTGGCTTGGCATAAAGCTCTTAATTGAAAGCCGTTTTGTATTGTAATTCAGTATTAGAATGTAATATTGGGCTTTTTTCTCTTTGCCTTTATGCGTTTGAAAATTAACTGCTACGCGAATGCCGCTAAGAAAGTCTAGGTAGTTGTTTTTTGAATTAATTCCCTCTAACTCAGAAATAATTTCATCAATATCATCGACTACATTAGGGGGAATTGGTTGATTTTCTTTTTTGGCAATCAGTGCTGATGCTAATTGGAAAAAGCGCTTGACTTCAGCGTCTCCTTGGCCGGACTTAATAGCTTCTTTTGTGAATAGTCCCATCGTTTCTACGGCTGTAGCCCATAAATGCTGGAGATGAGTGCGAAACTGTATTTCAATCAGCATATTTCTGTTATATGTGTCGATGGAGTCACTATGGTATTCGTAAACTCTGTGCAAACTTCGATACCCTGAAGCTTTGGGCTGTTGCACATAATCATACTGTGACTTCAAGATATGGCGCTTTCTTGAATTTTCATATTCATTAGCATACTTATATATATCATCTATCGAGGAAACGATAAAGCGACAGCCACCTAAATCTTGCATTGTCCATAGACTCATTGAAGGTTCTCTCTTCAACTTATTAACAATCGAATCCAAACGCTTCAGTCTTTCTGCAACAATTATATCACTATGTGAGGCAGCCATCCTTCTTAAGTGCATATAGATTACGTGCATCGGAAAAGCGTGTGCTGCACGCCAATTATCTATAATTTTTGTTGCCTGCGCTGCTTCTTGTTCTGGCGCATCTCCCTTTTTTATTGTCTTACCCGCTTTGATTATTTGGCTACGAGAATACTCAACTATTTTCCACTTGGGCTGATTCGTGATCACTTTTAATCTCCCTCCTAAATGATAATTTAGAGCAGCAGGCTCAGGCATTGTTCCAGGAACTGTTCATTACTAATACTGATCCGAGTTGGGAAACAGGTACTATTAGCAATTTGGGAACTGTTATTGGCGGAAGCACACCCTCCAAAGCAAGGCCGGAATACTACACTAAGAACGGGATTGCTTGGATAACCCCGAAGGATTTATCAATTAATAAATCAAAATTCATAACTCACGGCGAAAGCGACATTACCGAGCTTGGGCTAAAAAACAGCAGTGCGACTGTCATGCCCGAAGGAACAGTTTTGTTTTCATCCCGTGCCCCCATCGGTTATATTGCTATTGCTGCTGGAAATATCACGACGAATCAGGGTTTTAAATCGGTTGTTCCTAATGCTGAAATTGGTACCGCTTATGTCTATTACTACTTGAAGCAGAATCTATCAATGATTGAAAGACTAGCGTCCGGTTCAACATTCAAAGAAGTTTCCGGAGGAACAATGAAGTCTGTTCCTGCAATCGTTCCGGACAGCAAAACCATACAAGAATTCAACAACTTCTGTTTGCCGATATTTGAACAGCAGAAAGTTTTAGAAACACAGAATCGAACATTGGCGGGTTTGAGGGACAGTCTTTTACCCAAACTAATGTCCGGCGAACTGGATGTATCCGCCATCGAGCTTTAAGCCGCTAAATTATCATTTATCTTCGTATTAAGCGCTATCTTATCATCAAGTGATTTTAATATACTTGCAATTTTTCGCTGTTCTGACAAACTTGGAAAAGGTATCACAAGATTTTGCACCACATCTATTTGAACACGCTGGCGCCCTGATGATCCAACCATAGATTTTATTGCCGGATCTCGGACAATGGAGCTTTTTACAAGATAATAAACAAAGTCAGGGTCTGTGTATCCTTCTTTGGCTCTGAATACAATAAATTCAGTTGATCCAAATCCAACTTCGTCCGGCTCCAAAATATTAACCATTGCTGTCTTCCCATTTTCAAGACATGGTGTTATGCGTGCCATAATAGTGTCGCTGTTCCTGAATTTAGCACCTCCGCTGAACTTGGCTATCTCATACTCAGGAATATCTCTGCAAAAAGGTTGAAGCTTGTCCATCGAAATCTTCTTTGCCAATGTCCCTTTTGCGAGAAATTCTTTTGGATTTATATCTATGTACTTGAATAGATGTGCGGATATTGACATTTAATTCACCTCTTCTTCATAAGGTTCGCAAGAAGCTTCTAACAATTCTTTGGCGTTTATATTATATGTAAAATCGAAAATAAGCTTTTGCCCATTTACTATTGCAACAAATTGAGTATCGATATTATCTTCTCTTGCCTCACAAGATGTTATTTTTATGCTGCATACAGTGGAATTTTCTTCAAGATCGCATTCGGATAGAATGCGCTGTACTAAATAATTATCTGTTTTTAGAAGTTCCTCAATTATATCAATAGATATTACATCAAACTCTTTCGACAGAGTCACTTGAACATCTTTTGCGCTACTACAAATTCTTAGATTGCTTGTGGATCTCTCGTCAAACAGTTCTGAAAAATCGGTATCATTTGAAACAAACAAGCCGAGTTGCTCACCGGTGTGCGCAAGGATAGTGCTGAAAATCAGTGCATCTTTAAATCCAGCATCCGTATACTCCTTTCCGCAGACCTTAGCGGTTCTTAATGGGCGAGCTGAATGGATTGCTTGTTGGATTATTTGTTTCACGGATTCCTCATCTTTGGGGCAGGAAATAATTTTTGCATTTACACGAGGACTATCAAAAAAATCCTGAACAATACCATCCGCATAATCCGAATATTCTTCTTCCGTGTGACAATCCTTAAATTCACAGACTATCTCTGCTAAGTCTCCAAAGGATTTGCGAAAAGCCCCAATTTTTGTTTCCATAGAACTTTTTTCTGCTTTGAAATGTTTGAGTAGGTGCTCTCTGAGTTCAAAACAAACTATATCGGGTATACAAACTTCCACTTTATCTGTCAGCCCCATATTACGAATTAAATCTTCAATCTCATAATAGATGGGATTAACTATAAACTGAGAAAGGTATAGTGACCTCCCAGAATGACGGCATTCTAAAGAATTCGTATCAAAATAAATGTACGCCCTTTCATATGTGCCCATACTTATTCACTTTCCTCATCTTTCATGGTAAATCCAATCGCCCCCAGTTTCTTGCGGATTTCATCCTCTAACTCATGCGACTTCTTGAACATATCCGAAAGTTCAGAGGTCAAACGGGTCATCTTTTCCTCAAAAGGTTCGCCGTCGTCCTCAACTTCTTCAATTCCCACATATCTGCCGGGGGTCAGGATAAAGTCCTGCTTTTCAATTGCCTGAAGATCTGCTACGGCGCAGAAACCCTTTACATCTTCCAATGTTCCTTCTTGGAAAGCCTCAAAGGTATCTGCTATCTTTTGAATATCCGCATCGGTAAAATCTCTGTGTTTACGATCAACCATATAGCCCATCTTACGGGCATCGATAAACAGAGTTTTTCCTTTCTGCTTTTTGTTTTTGCTGATAAACCAGAGGGTGACGGGAATGGTCACGCTATAAAAAAGCTGTGCCGGCAGAGCTACAATTCCCTCCACAAGGTCAGCCTGAATGATGCGTTTTCTGATTTCCCCTTCACCGCCTGTTTGAGTGGACAACGCACCATTTGCAAGGACAAGACCGATCTTGCCATTGGGGGCGAGGTGGTGGATCATATGTTGAATCCACGCATAGTTGGCGTTACCGGTAGGGGGCGTGCCAAACTGCCATCGCACATCGTCCTTCAACTTCTCCTGTCCCCAGTTAGAGAGATTGAAAGGAGGATTAGCCATTATAAAATCAGCCTTCATCATGGGATGCAGATCATTAAAAAAAGTGTCTGCATGATACGGCCCGAAATTGGCATCTATTCCGCGTATCGCCATATTCATCTTTGCCATTTTCCAAGTATCGGCGTTTGACTCCTGCCCATAAACAGAGATTTCACCACGATTGCCGCTGTGCGCTTTTATGAATTTTGCACTTTGGACGAACATCCCGCCGGAACCGCAGCAAGGGTCATAGACGCGGCAGTTGGCAAAAGGTTTTAAAATAGCAACAATGGTTTTAACTATGCTGGACGGAGTATAGAATTCGCCGCCCTTGACACCTTCATATGCCGCAAACTGAGCAATACAGTATTCATAGGTTCTGCCGAGAAGGTCTTTGCTTTCCTCGGTATCACCCATATCCATATTGGTGAACAGGTCAACCACATCGCCCAAAACACGCTTATCCAAATCAGGGCTTGCATAGTTTTTCGGCAGAACATTTTTCAGACTTTTGTTTTCGGCTTCAATAGCCCGCATTGCATTGTCAATGATCGTTCCGATTTCAGGGGTGTGAGCGGAAGAAGCAATTTTGCTCCATCGGGCATCCTCCGGTACGAAGAAAATGTTATCTTCGGCGTAGGCATCGCGATCATCCTCAAAACCGTCACCCTCAGCGACAAGCTCCTGATAGCGTTTTTCAAACGCATTTGATATGTATCTAAGAAAGATCAACCCTATAATGACCTTTCGGTATTCTGCTGCGGGAATGTGCCCCCAGAGGACGCATGCAGCATCCCATAGTTGCTTTTCAAAACCAATATTCGCGTTATTCTTAGCGGCCATTTTTTAATCCTCCAAATTTCTTTTTATATAACCATACATCATCCATTGTACAAAAAAACGGATTTTGCCGAAGCTTGTGCATGGTTGGAAATATCTCATTTAAATAATATAATTATAACATAGCACATTTGCAGGAAAAATGCAATGAAATTTACTGCATAAAGTCAAAATTTGTCGGTTAATTCGGTTGCTGATCAGCTTATTCATAAACAGTACGCGAAATTATCTCAACGAAAAATCAAGTGAAAACCATATTTCGCGAGTTATTCCGATGTATGCTCCGTTTGTATTCTGCAATTATCTGGTTGATTATTCAGGGAATGTTTGCCTCTGAATATGTTCTCGCTTTGGGTTGGTCAGAAGATCGTTTTTGCCGTTTAATACAGTTGAATATAAAAGTTGAAGGGCGGTTACAATGGGCAATTGAAAATCCGCCGGAATATCTTTTTGAGCTCTGTATGGAAAACGCAGATTAGGTGTTTGACCTGCCCAGTTGTCATATATGATGATATGTTGTTATTACAGGTTATGACGACCGATTTCGGAGGATTAAAAAACGTCTCATTTTTCGGCTTCATTTCTTACAGCTCGGCAACAGAAAAAAATAACCACGGACGGGAACAGACCCGCGCCGTGGTTATCATCATCAGAAGCATTATAGATTAAATTGCATGGTGACAAGTATGAAAGACATTATGCATTTCGCTGTAACTACCGGTCAGATTAATCCATTGCACTACGCAATCAAAACATTATTGAATGCTTAGCGGTGCAAGGGTGAACAGTAAGGTTGTTATGTTATAACGCTAATAAATTTTTGAAGGATAATTGAATCAAAACTCAATACCATAGGAAGCCGAAGAATAAGTACCAGATGATCCACTGTTGGCGAGTAAACGTGACAGTGACGTCGTATTCATACAGTTGCTTTCTTCCGGTTTCTTCATTGACATATGTAAAAGTTACATAAGCGGTTCCACGGCCTGTCGCTGTTATTACGCCGTTTTCGTCAATCTTTGCGACAGAATCATCCGATGATTCAAAAACAACTTTTTTGTATCCGAGAGAGGCATACTGATTAACCCAGTGTGTTGTGCCGGGTAGACATTGATATGTTTCTTTATAGTTAAGTGAAACCTTGACGGGAAGTGAAATATCATTTAAATAGTCAATCACCCCACCGTTACAGTCAAGCAATGTCAGTCCCAAGGAACGCAAGCCCACTTTTTGGTCATCATCAGTCCATGCCTGAACATATGAAACTATTACAGCATAAGTCATATTAGCTTCTTTGATTTTAAGGTCAAAGCTGCAAGTTTTATGAAAATAGCCATAGTTTCTGTCTACATAATCTCCACGTCCAGAATAGGTATAGTCGTCAATATCGCATTCGATTTGGTTTAGCCAACTTTCAACCTTTTCGGTTAAATCCGGCATTCTTTTTTTGATTTCATCGTTAAACATACCGGCTATTCCCTCAGCGTCTCTTGCTTTCAGGAAGTTGCCGAGGGTTTCGACAATTTCCTTTTCGCTCGGATAGGTCGTCAGCCAGGGGATCTTAATGGCGAATACATAGCTTAAAGGCGCAAGGGCGAACAGCAAAGCCATAATAACGCTTATTAGTTTCTTTGATAAGTTTTTCATATAAACCTCCTTAACATATGGAATTTCCGTATGCTTTTAATTGAGAAGGATAATTTAATCAAAACTCAATACCAGAGGAAGCCGAAGAACACATACCAGATGATCCACTGCCAACGGGTAAAGGTGACAGTGACATCATAAAGATACTCAAGCTCTTTACCGGTTGTCTCATTGATATAGGTGACGGTAACACGAGCCGAGCCGCGACCCGCCGCCGTTACAATGCCGTCGCTATCAACTTTTGCAACCGATTCGTCGGAAGAGGTTATGACGAGCTTGTTATACCCGATCTGTGAGTGTATGTCTCGCCACGAGTACTTTGTCACACTGCACTGGAATGTATCCTTATAATTGAGTGTCGCCTTACCCGGAAGTTGGATATTAGTAAAATAATCAATCAAAGTTCCATCCGGAGTTCTCAAATCGAGTGCCAAATGATGCAAACCTACTCGACTTTCATCGTTGGTATACGCTTGAACATATGTTGCAAGTATTGAATATACTTTCCCATCTGCTGGAATATCAATTATGATACTTGTTGTTTTGAGATAGTGCCCATTGTTTCTTTCAGCCGTATCGCCGTGACCTCGCCAACTATATTCTTTGATATCACAGTCAATCTCATCAAGGAGTTTTTTAACTTGCTTATCTAGGTCTGCTAATTCGCCTTTAATTCTTTGGCTAAACATATCGACTATACTGTCTACATCTCTTGCTTTGATAAAAGCTCCGAGAGTTTCGGCAATCTCCTTTTCGCTCGGATAGGTCGTCAGCCATGGGATTTTAATGGCGAATACAGAGCTTAGAGGCGCAAGGGCGAACAGTAAAGCCATAATAACGCTTATTAGTTTCTTCGTTATTTTCATAATTGACCTCCTCATTAATATGTTATTTTGAACTGGAAGCCGTTTTCCGGTTCGTTAATATGGGCACAGTTGTCGGTACACTTTACAGAATAGTAGCTGCAAGGCCATGAACAATTGTTGTCTCCGAGCGGGCAGACGCAGGTGCAGGATTCAGGCTTCTTTCCGCAAACATGGGCTGAGTGGCCTATTGGCCGTACCTTTGTAGCTGTTGCCAACTCTCCAACGTATGACCAATCTGAAACGACTTCATTTCCATTTTCATCAACAATAATATGTGGTTTATTATATTCATCCCGAAACGCCTTCATCAGCGGGTAATAATTATCGCCGGTAAAACGCACATTCAGCTCGACATCAAGGCGATTGATATCCGGCAGCTGAACGGAGGGCGTGAACGAGGTGACCCACCAATTGGTCTGGTGGAAGTCATTCAACGTCATTTTGACCGTCGGCAGGGCGGAGGTGCTCTGATAGAAGGTATAGTCTATCTTCATCCTGGTATGCACCGTGAGCTGCGGATCGATCTCATAGAAGTTTGCGCTTGCGTTGCTCGCGACATCGGTTGAATAAATACCTATCTCAGCGCCTGCACCGAGATTCCAATAATCCGCTTTCCAGCACCAGATGACATAATAGACAGGGGATGAGTTTCCGTTGCCGGAGGTGTCAAATTTCAGCATCAGCCTTTTGATCGGGCCGCCGAGACTGAAGAAATAGTCATACCACCAGGAGTAGCCGACCTCCTGCTGCCACATATACTTGCCCTCAACCGTTGTGTAATTCTCAAATGGGAAGAGGCCGAAGCGATTCCACGAATATTTTGAGCTTTCAAACCCTAAGAAGTACGCAGCCCATACGGCTCCGCGACGCATATCGACCGGCATAATGTGCCGCAAGCCCGACGGCACCCCGTGGGTCCTATCGCCGCCGAAGATCGGCAGCGCAGCCTTTGACATATTACTGAGCGCCGGAATGCCGTAATTCTGCATAAAGTCTGTTTGAGCGAAATCATCTTTCGCCGCAGGGTTGTCTTTGCTTAAATAGTTCTTAACCGCCGGCAGCACAACTCGGTTAGCGCCCAAGAAGAACAGACCTGTCGCAGGCCATAGAGCAATCGAAATGACCTTGCTGGTTTTTCTGACACCGTCCGCGATCTGATCCGCCTTATTGCCGCTTGCCGCCGTGCCCTGAGAATCGGTATGCATAATTGGGTTATTATCGCAATATGCATACATATTGCTGCCGGAAACAAGGTCCCCGGCTATAAACAGCGAATCCGGGCTTATGAACCTGCCCCATTCGGGGTTATAATAGCGAGAACCCACATAATACAATCCGCTCTCTTTATCATAATAATATCCGCGATATCGGAACGGATTGAGATGAGCGACCCAGCCCTCAATGTCAAGCAGGTTGCCGTAGGGGTCATACAGATACTCGCCCTTAACGCGGCCGGTTGAATCGACTATGGCAATTACATCTCCGCAGACGTTTTTGACAAAATAGAAATAGTCTCCTTCGTAGTAAAGACCTATAGGCTCGCTATCGGCGCCATATGCGTAGCGGATCTCAGAGTCCAAATCAGTTTTTTCGCTGATAAGCAAGCCGTTTGCATATACATAGTCCGTGGGGCAATGCCTGTTATCGCTCGGGCTGCAAACCTTCTTTATCCTGTTACCGTTGGCGTCATACTGATAAGTGTATGTGTATGATCCGTCCGCAGAGTAGCTTGCAAGCTGCGTGCCGTTACGCCATGTAAAGGCTTCGGCTCCATAGGAAAGCGGGTTGCCCGAAGCGTCGTATGTTATTGATTTGCCGTCAAAAGCTGTCAGCTGATCCGGCCATGACACATTGCCGTAAGTGTATGTATGCACTGTTTCGCCATTGAGTTTAACAGACATTATATTGCCGCTGCTATTATAATTATACACGATTTCATCCATTGTGTCAAATGATAGCAGCTTATTTTTTTGCTCGGCTTTTATAAGTCTGTCCAGGCCGTCGTATTCATACTCAGCCGAGAGGAAATCATAATTCGGGTCAATAACGCCGGTGATATTGCCGTTAGCGTCTCTTGTGTAAGAAAGCTGATAAAGCGATTGGCCGTCGGTATTGGATATCATATAGCCCGAAACGTCTGCGCCGGTATACTCGACTTCGGTTATCGTCTTTCCGTTTGAGAATCCGGTAACCCTGCCCAGCTCATCATAATTGTAGTGCAGCAAGGCGTTATTAAATGTCGGTATCTCAATATCCTCCGGGTTCCCCTTGGAATTATACCGATATTTGCTGTTGTAAAGCGTACCGGCATTTTTTGAGAATGTGAATTCGGTCATCATGCCTGAGCGGTCATAACGATAAACCGTATCCGAACCGTCGCTGCCCGTAATTCTGTGCGGCAGGTCATAGAACGCATACTGATAACGATATGAAACATCCGTTATCAGATCCTTTGACGTCATCACTCTGTCTTTGACATCATAAGAATATTCGGCGGTCTGAGTGTCGCCCCACTTCTCCGAAACAAGCCTCCTGCGGCTGTCAAACGTCGGCGTATATACCGCACCGTTGCCGTATGTCTGACTTGTTAGCAATCCACGATCATTATATGAAAGCTGAGAGAGCGTGTTTGCACCGACCTTAGTCCGAGTGACATTATTATTGCCATCATAGCTGTAAGAATATGTTGTGCCTCCGCGAACCACCGAGCTGACATTACCATCCTGATACGACAGTGCGGTAACTGCGTTTTCGCTGACGCTGACCGCACCGGACGCAGAGATCATTTCATTCGTATTCGCGTCATAAGCGAATGTTTTTACATTGCCGTTTGCATCAATGATCTTAGTTAACAGACCTTTGAGGATCGGAGCGGTAACTTCGGTGTTATTATCATAGAAGAACTGCGTTACTCCGCCGGAATAATCCGTATAGGTCGCCAGATAGTTCCCGCCGGGATAGTAGCTGAACTGCTCTGTGTATGTCTCATCACCGGAGCCTGAGACAGTCTTTGATATCGGCAACCCGCCGGCATATGTTGTTGTGATGCTTGTGCCGTCGTTGTTGACCGTTTCGGTCTGATTGCCGTTTGCGTCATAGGTGTTCTCCGCAACAGTTTCTTCGATTCCGCTGACCGTTCTGGAAACCAAAGAAACATTGTTGTTTTCATATGAGTATTCATATGCGGTGCCTTCATCGTTATATTTGTCGCTCACGAGGCCGATGTCGTTATATCCATAATGCTCACCGAACCCGTCAACATAGATGAAAGCGTTTTTAAGCGCCATCTCGTTTATATTCTTTTCGTATACAAACGAATATACAATATGGTGACATGGATTCTTCAGCTTATAGCAGCGCGCTACGGTTTGCATGCCTCCATCCACTAAAGGATCAAACGGAATATACAGCGTCTCGTCGACCGTATCACTGTCTTTATAGAGCACGGCACGGATGCCGAATGTGTTAACGCCGTCGAAGTTGCTGCTCATCGCTCTCGCCGCAGCAGTGCCGCCTATAATAACTGTTTCTCCCGCTTCGGCATTGACGCTTACACTTTGCGTAAGGACACGGTCACTAATCATATCGCCGTTCATCAAAATGGTGTTTGAATTACTATTGTAATTACGCGTAATCCCATATCCGAACTCGCTCCAGCGTGATGCGTCGGCTCCGACGCAATGACTGGTTGAATCACTATAATTCATAAAATCAGCGTTCTCAACAAGATTGTAAGCTGTCGTGCCTTCTCCGTTCTCAAGCGCAACATTATCGACATATGCGACGAACCCGTTTCCTGAACCGGTTATGGAAAACTCCAAGTACTCAACATAGTCTCTGCTTATAGACGTCATCGGAACAGAAATGCGTTCCCATCCCTCCGTACTTTGGATCGAAAGCAAGCGTTCATTCGAAAAGGATACATTTAAATATGAGTCTTGCTTTCTTTCGGGGATGTATATATCCGCAGACAGTATATATGTTTTTCCGATGATCAGGTCTTTTATATTTTGCTCAATGCTCCAATGCCCATTTGCAAGGCAGGCAGATTTAAAGCCTGCGGAATAAATCTCGTCGCTGATAACTCCGTCCGCCCCGGTCCATCCGGATACGCCGTATTCAAAGCCGCTGTTCCACACAAAATTTGTTGCAATTGACTGCATTTCTGATACAGCCAAAACATCATTAAAGGTATTGATATTTTCTGCGGAAACAGACGAGCCGTAACTCGTGAAAAATGACCTGTTATCCTGATCGGTCACACTCACTGCTCTGCCATATGTATCGAACCCAAAGTTAACATAGTCACCGTCTTTATTTGTAACCCGTGTACTGCCCGATGAAGTCCAATCCTCCACGATCGGCGCATATACAAAATACAAGCAATCGGTTTCTGCCCCGGATTTATTGTATTTATAGAAACGCTCTGTACGCTTGCCGCAGCCGTGCGATTGATAATATGTTAACGCAACCGAACTTCCGTCAACGGCAGTCACTTTTTTAAGATAGCAATCAGAGAAATATTCAAGCACGGTAGTTTTACCGCCGGGATAGGTTATTCGGGTCAATTTAGAATTGCTGCCGGAGCCGGTATAAGCATATGTTACAGCCCTGCCGGAGGGATCGGTTATGGAAGTCAACAGATTCCCGGAATAATTCAATATAACCTCCCGATTTGCCGGATCCCTAACTTTGGTAATCCTTCCGTCTGTGATTTCAATCGTTTGGATGTTGTGGTTTCTATCTTCTATTTTATACAACTGGCCTGAGGAATTATAATGTTTTTTGTTCCCCTGCGAGTCGGTCAATATGAACGAAGAGCCACTCTGAGTTACAACGGAGGTCTCATCATATTCCTGAGCCACAAATTCACTATTCGCAGCAGAATTTGTGTGTATGTTAAATAAATGCACCGTGCCGTCGCTGTCATAGAGCTTATAACGATAACCCTTGCCGTAAAGAGAATCAGAAGCAGAAATCGGAAGCAGCAGCTCCTGAATGTTTAAGTGATAGTTACCGCCCAGGTTCATATTAGGATATACTGAGTTAAAAGCCGAGCTTCCTTCGCTGTTATAAATGTGTGACACCAATATAGGCAGTCGATTGCCTGTCATAGCAATATCGGAGTGTAGATAAGTAACTCCGCCGCTATAGTTATTTATGCTGACCTCTCCTGACCGCCCGAGATCTGCCGTTTGATAAGACCAGTAGTCTTCGAGGCCCACATTGTGATTATAGTTAACAATCAATGACGGCCTGCCGCTCGATGCTTGAGCGGAGCAAAAATAGGTAGCATGTGCAAACTCCTCAAAGTTGTAGGCAAACATTATCCCGTTATTATTACCGTTTTCATACCATCCTCTGACAACCCGAGTCAGATTGAACAGATAATTATACCCTTCGGTTTCATTCGGAACAACACAGTCGACTATGCTATACTTATCTCTTGTATATCCATCGAGGTCTTTATTAACGATTTGGTTTCTCCATGTTATTTTGTCGGCATCCCAACTGCCCTTTCCTGTCAGATCATAAACGCAAAACCTGGATTGATCCTGCACAATACCCGAACTCTGCCAAATAGACAGTGTCGCATTTGACACGACGCTCCCAGCCGGCAGCAAAGGTAGGTCAAACTTCATATATGCTCTGAAATGGAACAGCAAGCCGCCCGAGCCGGCTTTCAATATTCCTTTGTCGGAATAATTCAACAGCGGTGCCGCCGAGCTCACATATGTATCCTTAAACGATGATGAACCCAACACTACGGTTGGGTCAATTGTAATCGGAAAGACTCTCTCCTCATCGTTTATCCACTCTTCATCTGCAACAAGAAACAGCATCGAATCGTAAAGAAACATTTCAACATCTTCGCTTATTTCATCAGCGGCATCGTACATATACGGAGCTGCAAGTTTGAATACCGGTGTCTCTTCATTGTCGCCGAAGAAAGAAATCGACCCATCATCATTCGAAACCGGATTCAAGCCGTCGTACATCAATGAAAACGCATAAATATACTTGTCCTTTTGTGATTGGACAATAATGCTTTCCTTGATTCTGTCAGATGATACGGTATACTCTAAATTGTCACCGTTAAACAAATCAGAATAGCTGATCGTGGAATCGTGTGTATCCGCATTCACCGTTCTCGCATTTGCTTCTTCTGCCGACAACGGCGTTGAAGCGCTTAGGCTGTTAAATGCGTTGCTTTCTTCTTCGCGGACAACACCTTGAATATCGGCAATGCTGTCCTCTGACGGCAGTGCCGACAATATGTCATTTGCATTAATAGAGCTGTTTGCATTAGGATTTTCACCTATCGGTACTTCCGGGGAAGCAATAATTCCCGGTTGCATATCTTCGATTGAGCGATCCGTCATGATTCCAAGCTCAATTTTATATCCGTCTTTCTCAACAAGCATTGTCTGACCGTCGGAAAATGTTCGCGGGATCTGAATATTGTTCCCTGAAGCCGTCGGTGAATATACAGCATTTCCGCTTTCATCGGATTTCATAACGAGACTGTTATCGACATCCTGCCAATTTCCGAAACTGTCTTTGTAATGGACGGGTGCAGCATACAGTACGGCAGAATAGGAGCCGTCCTTATGCCGAAAGTGCTTTTCATTTTCTTTTCTGAGGCTTTTATCTTCGCCTGTTATTAATGTTGTCTCAGCGTCAATATAATCTTTTCCGTAAATTTCTTTTCCGATTTTCTCTTCGCTTTGTTCTGCCGAATTTGAATTCTGAATTGCCATAATACGCGGAGGAAGTACGCCAACTAATAGAGCAAAAACAAGTATAACCGACATTATTTTCACTTTGGAAGTCATTTGCTTTCTCCTTTCGTTTCAGTTGAACACCATGGTGATCGCTTTTATGCATAAGCTCTTTCTGTCGAGATTGGGTATTCCCTTTTCTTCTATATCACCTACTTTCATTAATACTTCTATAACATACAACGCAGCAAACGCGAAAAATTGTACAGAATTTTATATTTTATTGTACTTTTTTGATCTTCTTTTTTATCGAGGTCAAAGGTCTTTGTTTTCCTGAGAAAACAAGGATTCTGCACAAATTCTATCATGTTCGCCAAAGAGTCACAAGCAGTTATTTTATCTATGAAAAAAGCTGTTGGTTGGCTTCGTCTACCGTGAAGCTGTTCACGATGTTCGGCTGGGGCTTGTTCGTCGCGGGAACGGTTGTAGCCGTATTCGATGTGGCGATAGAATACCAGTGCGGCAGGGCGAATATCAAGACCACAGCGCTCAATATTCTAAAGGGCTTCTTTGCCTGCTCCCTCATCGGCATAGTGCCGATAGAATTATACAAGTTCTGCATCAGCCTGCAAAACACCTTTTCGCATGATTTGGTCGGGATCGCCTCCGGCGGGATCAACGAAAGCCTTGCCGACGCAGGGCTTGCCGCCCTCGCCGGAATGTTCTCGTCGGCGGTCTCGGCAACCTACGGTCTTTTGAATTTGCTGTGCATGATCGCCTTTGCTTACTGCGTAATCAAGATGTTTTTCGCCAATATCAAGCGTGGCGGCATTCTGCTCATTCAAATAGCGGTCGGTTCGCTGTATATGTTCAGCGTTCCCCGTGGCTATGCGGACGGCTTCAATCAATGGTGCAAGCAGGTTATAGCGATCTGCCTTACGGCATTTATGCAGACAACCTTGTTGTTCCTTGGACTAATGACATTCCCGAACAATATGCTGTTGGGGCTTGGCATTATGCTGGCCGCCAATGAAGTACCGAGAATTGCGCAGCAGTTTGGCCTTGACAGTTCGGTGAGAGTCAACATGATGAGCGTGGTACACGCCACCACTACGGCAGTCAACCTGACCCGCAGTGTGGCAAAGGCCGCAGGCAAATAACGGAGGTATAGCATGAAAGAAAACAATGAATTGGAATGCACAGATATTGCCGTTGACTCGGATATGGAGGTTGACTGCGATATCGGGCAGGAAATTACGGCATATATCGAAACATGGTTCGATGTGGACAAAAAGTTCGGGATCAACACCGCCTCGGAGGACGGCACTTGGCTGAATATGTACGCCAAATACAACCCCTTTGCCGACACCCTGCGTATCGAATGCGAGATCAGCCGCGACAGTGGCTCCTCATACTTTGACTATGGGCCGACGATTGCAGAATCGCAGCTCATTAAAGACATGATCGCGGAAAAGCTCATGCAGGGACACGGTCGGACGCCGCAGGAGTTTTGCGAGGATGTCGGCGGTATAGAAATCGGAGGAATGACCCAATGACGCAATATATCTATCCGCAGAACCTCAAGGCCACGGCCAACCTGTGGCTTTGGAGCTTGCGGGACTTTGTTATCCTTGCCGTAGCCGCCCTGCTGTCGGTGCTGGCGCTGGTGCAGCTCCGCATATTTCTTCCGGCAGCGGCGGTGCTTTGCTACGGATTTTTAACCATCCGCATGGATGACACCACGGTGCTGGATTTTATGAAATATGCCGTGCGGTACTTTATATCCACACAACAGTATTACGAATGGAGATGATGACAATGAAACAGCAGAAAAAGAAAAAAGGTCGCTCGGTGCAGGAGCTTTTAGGGATTAAAACCTTTACAAAATACGGCCTTACAACGACTAAGGGCGAGCTGCTCTTCTACCTTGTGTCGCCCACCAATATATCGGTGCTGTCGCATACCAACATCGAGATCAAAATTCGCCATCTGATGATGGTGCTGTCGGCATTGCCCGACATCGAGATCGTCTGCACCGACTCCTCGGAATGCTTTGACGACAACAAAGCCTATTTGACCGAACGCCTCAAAACCGAGGAAAACGGCAGGGTCAAAAAGCTCATCAAAAAGGACATCGATTTCCTCGACAACATTCAGACGGAAATGGCGACGGCGCGGCAGTTTTTCTTTATGGCACGGCTGAAAAGCCAAAAGGAAAAGCAGGTTTTTGAAACCGCCAACCGCATCGAAAGTAAGATCGCCGGCGAGGGCTTTGAGGTACACAGGCTGAAAAAACCGGAGATCAAGCACATTATGGCGTTATACTTTGAAGCGAGTATGCAGGGCGAGGCCATGCCCGACATTGACGGCGAACAGTTTTACGAGGGTACGGATGATGAGGACGAGGAATAAGCCCGCCCTCATATTTTTTTGTCTTCTGCTGTCGGCGGCAACCGTGCTGTCAGGCGTGAAAATCCATTCCGAACTGAAAGAACGGCAGAAAGAAAAAAAGGGCTTCGCCTCCGTCGCAGAAATTGCCAAACTGCCGATGACCGAAGCTCCGGCAGAATCCGTAACGGACACAGAAACAGAAACGAGCGCAGAGCCGACCGAACAGTCTGCCACAGAACACAATATTCCTGCGCTCATTGCCGTAAACGGCGACTGTATCGGGTGGCTGAGTATTGACGGCACAAGCATCAGCTATCCCGTCATGTATACTCCGAGTGAACCGCAGAAATACCTCCGCCGCAGCTTTTACGGGCAGTACAGTCAAAGCGGAGTGCCGTTTCTTGACGGACGGTGCAGCACGGTCGGCGGCAACCTCATCATTTACGGTCACAACATGAAAAACGGCACGATGTTCTCCGATTTGAAGAAATATCTGAATACGGATTTTCTGAATTCACACCGCACGGTAAGGCTGGAAACCGCCGACGGTGTGTTTCTGTTTACCGTGACCGAGGTGCGGAGAACCAATACCGCAGACCCATGGTATGACCGCACAACCTGCGAGGACGGCAGGCACCTCATCCTCTCCACCTGCTACGGTTCGGGCAAGGACGGCAGGCTGCTGATCATAGCCGAAGAATAACGGCAGAAAAGAAAAACTATGCTCAAAATAAAACCGAAAATTCTCACGCCGGAACAGGCAGAGGAAATCCGCACCAAGGACTTCTTCGATATGATCCTTCCCGGCACGGTCAAATTTTTATCCGACCATTATATTGTCGGCGACATCTACCGCAGCGTGTGGGCGGTGCGGGAATATCCGCCGTCCACTGAGGAACAGGCCATTCTCTCGCAGCTTGCCGACCGCAACGGCGTGACGCTCCGCATCTATCACAGGCTTGTGGAATCTATGGAACAGCGTAAAATCATTCAAAATGCCACACGCCGCAACCGACTCAAAAGTGGCGGCAACGATGTCAGCGAAAGCATTGAGGCGGAGGGCAATTTGCAGGATGTAATTGAACTTCTCGCAAACCTCCGCAAAAACAAAGAGCCGCTCCTCCACTGCTCGGTGTTTATCGAGCTGAAAGCAAAAAGCATGGAAAAGCTCAAGGAATTGCAATCGGACATTGCCATGGAGTTGACGCGTTCCAAAATCTCCGTTGACCGATTAACGCTACGGCAAAAAGAGGAATTTCTCTCTGCCGTGCCGACAGGCTCCAACCAGTTCGGCGCACAGTACGAGCGTGTGCTTCCTGCGTCAAGTGTTGCAAATCTTTACCCATTCAACTTTTCCGGCAAGACCGATCCGCAGGGCGCATATATCGGCAGAGATAAGTACGTAACAAATATCCTTGTAGACTTCGACCGCAGAGCCGAGGACAAGACCAATTCCAACGCCCTTATTTTGGACAACAGCGGTCAGGGAAAAAGCTATCTTTTGAAGCTTATTTTGACCAACATCCGTGAATCGGGAAAGCGCATTATTTGTCTTGATCCCGAAAGCGAATACGAAACCTTATGCGACGCGCTCGGCGGCTGTTATATCGACTTTATGTCGGGAGAATACACCATCAATCCGTTAGAGCCGAAGGCATGGACGGACAGCGTTGAGGATATCGACGCCAACACACCCGAAGCCTTTAAAAAGGTCACAAGGCTCAGTCAGCACATTGCCTTTTTGAAAGACTTTTTCCGCAGCTACAAGGGTTTTACCGATGCGCAGATCGACACCATTGAGATTCTGCTCTCCAAGCTGTACGCCCGATTCGGTATCACCGACAGCACGGACTACAGTGTAAAGAAGACCTCGGATTTTCCCGTCATGCAGGATTTTTACAATCTCTGCGAGGAAGAATTTATGACCTACGACAAGCAGCGAAAATACCTCTACACCGAAGAAACGCTGCAGGAGGTCTGTCTCGGACTCCACAGTATGTGCGTTGGCTCGGAAAGCAAATATTTCAACGGACACACCAACATTACCGACTCCAACTTTCTCGTATTTGGCGTAAAAGGTCTTATGGATACCAACCGGCGACTCAAGGATTGTATGTTGTTCAATATTCTCTCCTTTATGAGTAACGAGCTATTGGGCAAAGGAAATACGGCGGCATCGGTGGACGAGCTGTATCTCTTCCTCTCGAACATGACTACAATCGAATATCTGCGCAACTGTATGAAGCGTGTGCGCAAGAAAGACTCCTCGGTGATTCTGGCAAGTCAGAATATCGAGGATTTTCTGATTCCGTCTATCAGGGAATTCACAAAGCCGCTGTTTTCCATCCCGACACACCAGTTTTTGTTCAACGCAGGTCAGATCAACCCGAAGGAATATATGGATGCCCTGCAGGTCGAGCCGAGCGAGTTTGAGCTCATCAAATATCCCGAAAGAGGTACTTGCCTCTATCGGTGCGGTAACGAACGGTATCTTTTGCAGGTCATTGCGCCCGAATACAAAGCCGCACTGTTCGGCAAATCGGGAGGTAGATAATGAGCGCCACGGTAGCCGCTGCACTCAAGAAAATTGCCGTCGCCGTTCTCACCGATAAAAAGCTGCGGCGCACCGTTCTCGGCATCGTCCTCGGTGCGATCATTATCATCATTATGCCGGTGGCTGCCGTTATATCTTTGTTCAACGGTGACATCGAGATCGACACCGACCGTCTTCAGACCTTGGTGGTAGAAAACCTCTCCGCCGAAGAAAAGGCAAAACTGCAGGCGGTGGAGAATACCATGTACGCCATCGAGGATGAAATGAAAGCTGCAGGATTTACGGCAGAAAAGGCAAAGGAAGCGCAGGTGCTGTATGTGCTGGCGCTTTCCGACTATGCCGAACAAACGGATTTTGTTTCCAAGCTGGTCGGGTGCTTCGCAGAAGAACAAACCGATGAGCAGCTCATCATCGCTGTCAATACCGCCTTCGGTACTACACTCAATGCCGAGGACTTTACAAAGGTCATGACCGCCATCCGAGCTAAGGCCATCAACACCTCCGGCTTCACCGAACCCGACACCAAGAACGCCCACGACCTTGTTGAATGGGCAAAGCAGGCTCACGCAAAGAAGTGGGGCTATGTATGGGGAACCTACGGCGATGTGCTGACCGAAGCTGTGCTGAACGGCAAGGTCTCTCAGTACCCCGACGAGGTCGGCGGCAAGGAGGAATATATCCGAACACATTGGCTCGGTGGAAGGACTGCCGACTGCATCGGGCTTATAAAAGGCTACGCATGGTTTAATTGTGACACCGGACAGATTGAATACCGCTCCAACGGTGTTCGGGATACCGGTTCCGACCCCATGCTCGACATGGCGACTGAAAAGGGCACGATTGATACAATGCCCGACATCCCCGGCATCGCCGTATGGATGGACGGTCACATCGGCATCTATGTCGGCGACGGGCAAACGATTCATGCCGCCAACACGGAGTTGGGTGTTATTATGACGCCCCTTGCGCATTCAGGATGGACGCATTGGCTCAAGATACCGTATATCACCTATTTGGAAAATGCCGCCGTTCGGGAACAAAAAAGCACCTGCTTTCAGTCACGAAAACAGGTGCGTGGAGCGGTGTTCGGCTTTGGGCGTGGAAAGTTACCAATTCCCCTTTTTAATCCTTCCGCCAATCAGAATGACAGAAAACACGGCGACCACAATCACTGCGGAAATCCATATGGGCGAAAGCACCCATATCCAACTCCAATGGATAACTCCCAACAGCTTCAGCACAATAAAGATAATCGTCAGAACGGATACGATGCCAAGCCCGCCTTGTTTTGCTTTATTATCCATATTGTTTTTTAGAAACCTCCTTCATAATTTTTGTAAGCTTCGGTGGCGTGCCGTAAAGAAGCACGCCTACACGGTAAATTTTTGCCGAAAGAATGCCGATACCGACTGTAGAGCCGATTAAGATTATAATAGAAATGAAAATTTCATACCAGGCAACCGTACTCATACAGATCCTCGTAAACATAGCCATAGGCGAAGTGAACGGAATATACGAGAATACCTTCATCAATGCAGAGTTTACGTTGCCGCCGATCATCGAAAGCAGAACAACCATAAAGGCAATAATGAAAAGGAAGGTGACAGGCAGCACCATAGTGCTTATATCTTCAAGCTTGGACGCGGTTGAGCCGATTGCGCCGTAAAGGAAAGCGTAAATCAAAAAGCCGAGAATAAAGAATACGAGCATATAAATAAACAGGCTTACGGGCATATCGAATATCGAAGCGATTATCGGATTCTGCAACTGCGCTTTATTGATATTATAAAATAGCAATGCCGACCCGAACACAAGCACAAGTTGCGTAAAGCCTACGATACAGGACGCAAAAACCTTGCCGAACATCATACTCGTCGGCTTTGCTCTCGTAATCAAAACTTCCATAGCGCGAGAGCTCTTTTCGCTTGCCACGTTGGTCGCAACCAGCTGCCCGTAAAGCATAATCACCGTATACAATGCAAATATCATTATGTAGGTGTAGAAATAATTTTTTATCTGGTCAACACCGAGTGTCGTCGTGTTGCTTTCGATAACCACCGACATAATATCTTTCGCCTGTTCGGGGGACAGTCCGTTTTGCATCATCGCGTTCACTCTGTAAACCTCTTGCAATACCGTGTCCGCAACAGCCTGATTGGAATCTCTCATATTGAGATTGTTTACGTAATACGTGTAAGACGACGGACTGTTCAGAACAAAAGCGCACTCGACGCTGCCGCTTGTAATTTGCGATTTTATATCGTCAGGCGTTCCGTCCGCAACCTTTACGTTATACCCCGTAAAGGCTTGCGTAAAATATTCCTTTACGGTTTCAGAAAGGGTTTCGTCTTCGGCATATACAAGCATTACGGGAAGATCCTTTGGCGGCGTTGTCCCGGACTTGAAAGCCGATATAATATTCGGAATAAACATGGCAACAGCGATTGCCGCTACAAGAAATACCGTAACGCCTACAAAGGCCTTGTTTTTAAGATAGCCTTTAAGCTCGAATTTAAGGATTTTTCCGAACTGTTTCATCGCTCTGCCTCCTTACACCTGCGCGCCTGCGTACTCTACGAATATATCGTTAAGGGAAGGCTCAAATACTTTTACCTCGTCGATATCATAGGTTTCTACAAGCCGTTTCATCATGGATTGCTTTTCATCGGGGCTTGCAAGCTGAATAATCAGCGTGCCGTCCTCGCGTTCGGCGCAAGCCTCGCCTAAATCGGACTTTATCCGTTCGGGCTTTGTTGTGCTTACCACTAACTTATCGCGCACGTAATTCCTCTTTATTTCAAGCAAATCTCCGCTGATTGCAACTCTGCCCGCGCTGAGAATTGCGATACTGTCGCAAAATTCCTCTATGTACGCCATCTGGTGGCTTGAAAACAAAACGATTTTCCCTTGCGAAATCTGTTCCTTTACCACGTCTTTTAAGAGCATGGCATTTACGGGATCGAGCCCCGAAAAAGGCTCATCAAGAATGACAATGTGCGGATTGTGCGCAAGTGCCGTTATCAACTGAATTTTCTGCTGGTTTCCTTTTGAAAGGGTATCGAGCCGTTTATTGCGGTATTCCGTCATACCGAGCCTATTAAGCCAGTAATCCACTGCCCTGACCGCTTCTTTTGCGCTCATACCCTTCAGCTCCGCAAAATATGCAAGCTGGTCAATAACAAGCTTTTTGGGGTACAATCCTCTTTCTTCGGGAAGATAGCCAAGCCCGATTTTGTGATAGTCAATCGGCTTTCCGTCAAAAAGCACCTCTCCGCCGTTTGCGGGAAACACATTCATAATAATACGGATAGATGTCGTTTTACCCGCGCCGTTTCTGCCCAGAAGTCCGAACGCTTTCCCGCCCTTTGCCGTGAAAGAAACACCCTTGAGAACTTCTTTCTCGCCAAAAGACTTATCTATATTGTTTAATTCAAGTATCATATTTCCCATCCTCGCCGATTGTAATTTTATTCTTGTAGACTGGATTGATTTGGAAATGTTTTTATGATGTCATATTTATAATCAATCACGCGGCTTTTAACGTTACGTACGTTATGGATCAAGTCCGTTGTTCTTTTGTGATTCATTTTCCCGTCGTTACTTCCTTCAAAAATAACAAAAAAGCGCAAGGGAAAAGTCATTTCTCTGCGCTTGTAATCTTATTGTGTTTCATTGGCGGTTACCTCCCGTCGAGAGTTTTGGTTTTAATAATTTGTCGGTTTTGTTCTGCCTCTTTATCTTGTTCTTGATATTTCAGTATCTCTATACGGATACCATCAAATATATTATAGCACAAAATTTTTATTTTTTCAAGCTTTAACGCGCCATGCTATACCAAAACCACGCTTCTAATGCATGGTTCAGTAAAAATTAAATAGTTGAGAAGAAAAAACTCCTTCCGGCAAGATAACAATTGAAAGTTCGCTTTTTTGTAAATCTTTTAAGGTTGTTTTCCGATCGGTTTTATGATATAATGTATTAAAGTGCATGTGATTGCGGGTGAGAAAATGAACACATACCGAATAGCCGTTTGTGATGACGATCCGGTCATGAGAGAACAATTGCATTCTTTCTGCAGGGAGCTGCTGGACGGAGAAAGTATTCCGTATGCGATAACAGCTTTTCCCTCTGCCGCGGAACTTGAGAAAAGGATGAATTCTGATGTCGAGAAACCGTTCAATCTGCTTATCTTGGATATTCAGATGAACGGCATGACGGGACTGGAGCTGGCGCGTTCTCTGCGAAGCAAGGACGACCGTATTTCAATTATATTTGTGACCGCATGCGACAATTATCTTTCCGAGGGCTATGATGTACAGCCCATTCATTTTCTTCTTAAACCGATTTGCCGGGAAGCACTGGCAAATGCAATCCGTACGGATCTTAAATTGAATTACTTACCCAAAGCAGTCATGCTTAGCATCGGTAATAAGATACTGCATTTCTCCGTGTCGGAAATACGTTATGTAGAAAGTTATAACCACAACATAATCATTCATCAAAGTTCCGGAAACAGCAACACCTATTATCTTTCTCTTACCGAGTTTGAAAAACAGCTTCCAAAAGGCCATTTTTCACGTTGTCATAACAGCTTTCTGGTGAATCTGAGCAGAGTAAAGGAAATCGGACGGACGGACCTAACGCTTCGAAATGGTGATATGCTTCCTGTGGGGCGTACATACTATAAAGCCTTTCAAAGCGCATTTATACGATATATAAATCAATAAAATCAGCGGGTGTCATTTTCAAATGAATGGCACCCGCTGATTTTATTATTTTTTCGGAATTCTTAAAGCGGTCTGAACAGTAAAAACATTTTCATCCGAAATAAAAATATCCAGCATACTGTGATATTTCTCTGCGACAGCGTTCATAAGCTTTAATCCAAAGCCATGACTTTCCTTTTCATCCTTTGTAGAAATATACTGCCCGTTCTTATCCTGTTTTGGCTCTTCAATAAACGAATTCTCACATTTTACGGCGAGAAAACCGTTTCGTTCCTCTGCCTTGAATCGGATAAAGCTTTTTTCCGTGCAGCGCGAGGCCGCCTCTATAGCATTATCCAACATATTCATAAGCAGCGCGCACAGTTCATTTTCGGAAATCGGAATCTCTGCGGACACCGAAGCAGTGGCATCAAATGATATTCCCGCCCGTGCCGCTCTGTAGGCAGCATCCTGCAAAATAGCATTGACAACGAAATTTTTGGAAAAGTGTGTTTGCGCCAGGTGCTCGCACTGTCCTCTCATATCCTGCAGCATTTTGCCCAGAGTTTCATAGTCTCCCTTTTTGTAAGCCGACTCCAAGGCAACAATTCTGTGTCTTTCCTCATGCCTGATTGCCTCACTTGCCCTCATTTTGCTTTCGATGGCACGATATCCGTCCAGAATCAGCTGATTGTGCAGGCGGAGCGCCTGTGTTTCCGTTCGCTGCGTGACAAAGGCGCACATCACTGCATATGTAGAAATTACAGCACAAACAGCAGTCAGCCAAACGGTAATCCAATACAAAAGTTCCCCATAATGCCCAAGCTCAACTGTATCACGGAACATCTGCACGATATATCCTGCAAGATACCCATTTACGGCGGCAGATATTCCGAAAGCAATCAACAGTGTAGTAAAGCTGACCGCCGTAGTGATTCCAAAATACTTCCAAAATTTCCGCTGTCGGTTCATTGCAAGAAAGAGAATCAGTAACAGTATAAAGAAGAAGCCAACCTCCCGGCGGATAAGAAAATCGACCAACCGGTTATTCAGGAAGAAATAGCCCATTCCCTTTGTAATCCACTGTGCCGTAAGACCGGCAGCCGCAAGAAGCAGCGGAATCAGACTCCAGTCGGGCTTTTTGTGTGCAACTCCCAAAAGAAATATACCCGCCACAAGAAGTGAAATCGCTGCGGTTACGCCGGCGGGAATTCCGTAAAAATTAGCATATGCATAGCTCTCAGTCGCATCGTATTCTACTGGTACAAAGCGAGCAGCCGGAGGAAACACCAAGCTGGTTGTACTTTTAACTACACATGTCATTGTGACATGGCATTCTTCATTTCTCGGCATAGGAATTACTGCCTGTGTCTGTCCCGCTGCCCCTGCAGGGACAGCGGACGAGGAGTGCCATACCTCAACTCCGTTGATACAAACCGTAAGCTCCAACCCTGCCGTTTCAAACACCAGATTCCCGTTTTCCTCTGTCGGCGGAAAAACAGTTTCAAGCCGAAAACTCTCCCCTGTTTGAGGCACAACGGTATAATCCAACGAACTTTCGGAGCCGTCTGTCTCAATTTTGACAGAAGACTGCCAATCAATATAGCGAATCGACATGTCCGTCTTAATAAAAAACTGCAGAAAACACATTGTCCCCAAACAAAGCAGTATAAAAACGGCAGTACAAACAACCTGCAGGCAGCGTTTCATATTCGAAATTTCATTCCTTTCCATTCAACTTCATAACTCGGAGCGCCGAACTTTTCATCATTATTTTACTGGCTTTTTCTCGTTTTTGCAAGAGATATTTCACGCTTCACCCCGTCTACAGCGTAAACAACCGATATACAGCGTAAACGACACGACAGAGGCCGACATAATTTGATATAATGTAAGAGAGGAAGTATAACAGAATACTTTATGATTTGCTGCGTCAAATCCCCGCCCGAAAACAATCTTTCCCCCGTGAAAAAAAAGGAGGACTCTCTATGTACAAAAAATTCATTCTGAAGCGCTCGCTATGCGCGCTACTGTCGGTCATAATGATCGCAGTATGTCTGCCCCTGTCGGTCTTTGCCGCTGACCCGAGTGAGCCGCAGTTTTCATCGGATGCCGCTAATACTCTGATGAAAAACACAAAACCCACTGGCTTTGACAATACAACCAACCCTTACGGGTATGATGTCGGCCGTCCCTTTGCAATGGTTGAAAAAAACGAACTGCTTTATTTTGAGACATACGGCACGTCCGCAACAGGCAAAATTGCGGATGTAGGAACCCCGGAGTCTCTCAAGAACTTTATTTCCAAAAAAGGAACCGCTTCCGATGCCTCTCTGCCCAATATGGACATCAGTGCGCTTCAGACGTACTATGCGTTTGTCCAGTCCGTTTCCTTTGACCCGTTCGGCTCAGGCAGGAGAGACCATGTTGCCTATGTAGGTCTTGATAAGTCGGATAAGCAGGTCTATCTTCATATATATGATACAAGAACGGGAGAATATAAAGGCAAACAGTGGGTCGGTGAAATGAACTGGATGTTTGACAACAAAGGCCTTATTCGTGCTCTAAACCTTGAAACCAACGCCTATCTGAACATTACCGCAGGCGACTTTGACGGAGACGGCAAGGACACGCTGATCATCTATGTTCCGCACACAAAACGCTCGACAGGTTTGATGCAGACTTTTGATTACGAACCTTTTGTCGGCTGCTTTCTGTATGAATATTCCTTTACCGGCAAAAACAGCTTTGTATTATTAAATAACACAAGCATTATGGGAGAAGGCAAAAAACTCGGCTTCGGCAATGATATGCTTCATGACTCCTACAAAAAATTATATCACACCACTGTTGGAAGTCCCACGGACCCAGGGGCAAATGGTGACAGCATGTATGGAAACTCTGGCCCAACCTTTGACAACCGATTTCATAAGCTGGGCGTAGACATGGTGGTGGGCGATTTTAACGGCGACCAAATCGATGACATCGCCGTGCTGTCCTATTTCTTCATAAACAATGTAAACAGTCGCAATTTGAATCTATATCGTCCTCAGGTAAAAATTAAATATGGAAAAGCCGGTGGTAGTTCTTCCGGCGGAGGCTCCTCGTTTGTGGACGGCGACGCCGATGAAAAATTCTATGTTTGCCCGGAGGGAAAACTCCAAAATATTCTCCAAAATGATGTTGTTTATAATAGTAACAGCATGAACGCCTGCAGCATCACGGCAGGAGACTTCAACAACGACGGATATGAAGATATCCTTGTTGCGGGCTTATATGCCAATGTCTCTGCTTCCTACGCTACCACTCATTCATCCCAAACTGCATATACAACGCTCCTTAATAACGGAAACAGAGGCTTTGTACAATCCGAATATAAGGTGATGACTTCCAACGGTTGGACGAAGGCCGGTTCCCGAACCGCAGAAGTTGTTTCGCCTTTAGCGGTAGAGGCTGTTGCTTTTAACGGTGCGAGCGCCGCAGATTTCGTCTTTATCAACGGCACGCTGTACAACTATAATGCCCAGACCGGAGAACTTGACAAGCTCACTACTTCAAACGGATATTCTTTCCGCACAAACTCAAACGGCAGCACAAACAACTTCTGGTTTGAGGGCGAGATCGGCGGTAAGACAGAATTCTTCCGCTCGGTTGCCGTCGGAAACTTTGACGGCAACAATGCAGGACGTGAGCAGATTGTGTTTGTAACCTCTGCCGAAACCGGTAACGAGGATAAATATTCCTTCAGCAAGGGTATGATTTCCGCAACCTATCCGGATACAAGCGACAGCTATGAGGCGGCAAACGGCTTTGACCTGACATTGTCATACTGGAGTCCGAACCAAGCGTACGGTGATTACTACGGCTGTACGGCTCAGGTACTTCTCACCGCCTGCGACAGAAACCAGGACGGTGTTATAGCCAAATATAAGGGTGTAAGCTATGCCTACAGCGACCCGGAGGTAAAGGCAGTCATACAGGCTGCGCCGTATTTCTCCGCGCTGAGTGACTCCGGCGAAAACGAAACCGCATATACAATCACAGAGAGTTTCGAGTTGGAGCAGTCCTCATCGAACAATGTTTCCTTCAGCGTCGGAATGTCTTACTCTTACGGAGGGCTTCTCGCCCCCGTTGAGGTGAACATCTCGGCAGGCTACTCGCTTGAATGGAGCAAAACCTATTCCACGGCTCTGCAGAAGGAATATTCCCTGACGGTTAAGGCACGGGCGTACAACACGGTGCTTGTGTCCAGAACGCCTGTATTTATCTACGCCTATGAGATACTGGACGAAAACGGCAAATGGTCGGGAGATACCGCCATAACGCTTTCCATTCCGCAGCAGCCGGTATATCAGCAGCTGAGCGTTGACGACTACAACGGCTTTGTTGATGAGTATAACGGTTATATGAATAACAAGGACTATCATGCCGTCATAAGGGAATCGGATAAGACAGACAAAGATAAAAAATACTATTATCCCTTGGTAAAAATAGATAAAGCGGCAAACTGGCTTGACGGAAACGAGGGCAACCCGTTTATGTACAATCAGCTCGGCTGGGGCGTTTACAGCCATTTGGGTGCAGAGCAGCTCAGTCAGCTCGCCATTCGACTCGGACATAACGGCGGTCTTAACGAGGTTTCGTGGCAAAAAAGCAATATAAAATCCGTTTCCGAAGAAATGTCGCACGGTTTTTATTTCAACTTCTCCATCAGCTACGGCGTGTTCGGCGACGGTATCCTATTCTCGCACGATGTGGGGTTTGAAACAAGCCTTAACTACAGCAACGGCTCGGGCGTATCCACCACAACGACATCGTCCGAAGGCTGTACCGGCGTGGTCAATGATATCGACGGTCCGGATCTTGCCTCAAACGGAATCCCTCAAAACGTATACACGCAATATACCTTTGACTGGACGCTCGGTCAGTGGTTCCGACACCTTTACGGCGATGAAAACAACAAGACCATCTTTATAGGCTATAACTTGACAAATCTCAGTGCTCCTTCACCGGCAGTGGTCGACCTTGAGGCAGAACTGCTTGACGAAGACGAGATACGCCTTACTTGGTCGCAGCCCGATAAAACTCCCGGCTGGCCGGATGCGGAGGGCTACTATCTTTATCAAGTTGAAAACGGTGAATATAACAGGATTTCAAATCTTATTCCTGTCGGCACGACCTCTTATGACATTTCCGGACTTAAAACCAATACAGAGTACGAATATGTGCTTACAACCGTTTGCAAGGTAGACGGAAAGGATAAGGAAAGTGCCTGGTCAAACTCTGCAACCATAACAACAGCAAAGAGAGACTATAAGGTCAACTATAAAATCGACAACGAGAAAGCCGCCGATATCAGTGTGCGGCACCTCGGCAATGTTAATATTAAATCGGGCGATGAGATCAATGAAAGCGATATTATTAAAATCAGAGTTTCGCCAAAGAACCGGCACTTTGAACTTGTGTCGCTGACTCTTGATAACGGCGGAGAAGAGACTGTATTCAGACCCGACCTCAACGGCAACATAGAGTGTGCGTTTGCACTGGGCGGCGAAGCTAACATATTCGTATCCACACGAAAAACATTCGATTCGGCTGAGGTCATCTTTGTCGGCGAATATAAGAACGGCGAAGACCTTCTCGGAACAGTTACCGCAAAGGTCGGTGAAACAGATCTGCCTGCTCCGGGCGGCACGGTGACCGGCGATGTAACATTTACCGCCGTTCCGCAAAACGGCTATACACTGAAGTCGTGGAAAATAACAGATGCCGAAAACAATACGGATATTGTTAACGCGGCAGGCTCAAATACCTACACGCTTACCCTTGGCTCAACAAGATACACCGTCGAAGCGGAATTTGAAAGAGTTTCCGAAACCGACAGACCCGTGAAGCTGACCTATTACGTTGCAAGCGGCAACGAAACCGGTATGGCGGCAACAAAGCAGACCTATCAGTCCGGTACCGCTGTTCCCGTGGGAACGAAAATCAACTTCATCGCTCAGGCGGCAGAAGGCTATAGGGTGCAAAAGCTCGTTATCACCAAAAACGGAATTTCCGACACGGTAATAACAGATAACAGGCTTTACGATATGTACGAGTATGAGCTCACCGTTGATACCCAAACCGATATCAAGGTATACTTTACGGAGATCGAAAAATATACGGTCACAGTTGATATGCCGAATAAGAACGCCGAAATTACCGTTAAAAACGGGACATCGGATTTTGAAAGCGGTCAAAAGGTCAATTTCGGCGATGAAATCACCGTAACCGTCAAGCCGAAGGATGGATACCGTCTTGCCGACACAGAGAGCTGGTCCGATAACGGCGACGGGAGCTATACCTACAAGACCGGCAGAATCAAGATGGAAACGCATATCCGTGTGGCGGTAGAGGAAATTCCGGAATACACCGTCACCTTCCCGACAATGATTGAGGGCTGTGTGCTGACAGTGCGAAGCAAAAATGAAAAAATCACAAGCGGCAGTAAAATTCGTGAAGGCACAATTCTTGTTGCGAGTATCGTGCTTGAGCCGTCATATATCCTCAAAGGCTGGTACATCGGCGGCGAATTCAGTCCCGAAACCAACAAGACCGAAGTTTCCTTTACGGTGGACGGAGACACCCTTCTTTCCGTAATCGTTGAAAATGTAAAAGGCGACAAGGGTGATACCGGCATCGGAATCAAATCAGCAATTATTGACGAAAGCGGAAACCTCATTATTACTCTTACCGACGACACGGTGTTAAACCTCGGAAAGGTCACCGGAGATAACGGAAGTCAGGGCGAACAAGGTGTTCCCGGTGCCGCAGGAGTAGGAGTTAAATCCGTCGCAATTGATGAAAACGGAAATCTGGTCATAACACTTACAGACAACAGCGTGCATAACCTCGGAAAGGTAGTCGGAGATAAAGGCGAACAGGGCGTGAATGGCGTTGGTGTTAAATCCGTTATGATTGATGAAAGCGGCAATTTGATTATCACTCTTACCGATGAGACCGTACACAATGCCGGACGGGTGACCGGAGATAAAGGTGACAAGGGCGATACGGGCAATGTCGGAGTCGGTGTAAAAACCACCGAAATCGATGAAAACGGCAATCTAATCATCACCCTTACCGACGACACTGTGCATAACCTCGGGAAAGTAGTCGGTGCAAAGGGCGAAGCCGGTACTGCAGGAACCAACGGCATTAACGGTACCGGAATCAAGTCCGCTCATATCGACGCAGACGGTAATCTTATCCTCACCTTTACCGACGGAGTTATAACCAATCTCGGAAAAATCGTCGGAACGGACGGGAAAGATGGTGCCAATGGTAAAGATGGTACCAATGGCAAAGATGGCAAGGACGGAAAAGACGGTCTCGGTATTAAAGGATGCCGCATTGACGACGGTGGAGACCTGATAATAACCCTGACCGACAACACAACGCTGAACGCCGGCAACATTTCCGCGATCAGCGATAAAGTCAGTGTTTCCAAGCCTCTTGCAACCGCAGCAGTTTCTCTTTCCGGAGTGTCTCTTCTTTGGAATATTGTTTCGCTTGTTGCGGCGATTGTAAGGAAGAAAAAACTAATTTAATTCGGATGATTGTTCGAATTTAAAAGGATGCAAGACCACCGGCTAATCGGAGATCTTGTGCTACGATCCGTACAAAAAATGTAATCCATAAAGCCAAGGAAATGCTCGAACAATATCGGGCGGTTGCGGAATCGGAGGAATATAAGGCATCTCCCGCCTACCGACTGCAAGAGTATCTAAAGCAATTCCAAAGGGAGAGCGGCTATAACGATGTATTCATCTCCGCAATGCAGAGGCTTAGCCCCGCTTACCGCGAGTATCACAAATCCCTGCAAGCGGCGAATGAGGTTTTCTTGCGGCATTTCCAGCAGGAGTGATTTTGAAAAAAAGTTCATAGAACAATTCCCACCCAGCAAAGCGCAATCGGCGAAAAGCGGTTGCGCTTTTTCACTGACCGCCCCATACAGCGAGAAACGCCGGAGAGCCGCCAGCGAAGCGGCGAAAGCACATACCGATAACTTGTCACGCACTATTCAAAAAGATGTGGTATAATTTTTTTGAAAAAGTTTGAGATTTGATGTAGTATTTGCAGCTAAAACCGTAGTATATAGGTGTAGCCGGAAAGGAGGCGATGTGATGATAACAGATGAAAATATCATTGAATTGTTTTTCGCGCGTTCAGAACAAGGTATACGGGAACTGGACATAAAATACGGAAAAGACTTCCACAATCTTTCCTACCATATCGTAGGGAGCAGGCAAGATGCGGAAGAATGTGTAAACGATGCCTATTTAGGCGCATGGAAGGCGATTCCCCCGGCGCGCCCCAATCCACTGCTGACTTATATCTGTAAAATAGTTCGGAACATTTCATTGAAGGTTTATTACAGAAAGGAAGCAGCAAAACGAAGCAGCCATTACACGATTGCTATGGAGGAAATCGAAGCCTGCATAGCAGCCCCTAACACAGTAGAAGCAGAGATTGAGACCAGAGAGTTAGCCCGTATCATTGAGGACTTTTTGGACACGCTGACCGTTGAAAACCGCGTTATCTTCATGCGCCGCTATTGGTTCTCTGATAGCTACAAGGACATAGCCGAGTTCATGGGGCTTTCGGAGAAAAATATCTCCGTCCGGCTGACCCGTATCCGTGAGAAGATGAAGCAATATTTAATTGAAAGAGAGGTATTTGTATGAATGCAAAGAAATTTTCAGACGCTATGAGCGAACTTGATACGAAATATGTTGATGAAGCTCTCAACTATAAAAAGAAAGTGAAAAAGCCCATTTGGGTAAAATGGAGTGCTATGGCAGCTTGCCTTGCGGTTGTGTTTTTTATTGGTGTTTCTGTTCTCACGAGGTACGAAGACCAGCAAGACATTACACCGCCTGATAATTCAACTATTGCATTATCTGAGAATTCAACTAATGTCATTGCCCGGTACATTGATGAGGCACCTACAACAAGTACCAATATGGACTTGCAACTACTTACCGAGGAAGAAGTGTTCTCTACTCCTGATATGGCAATTTTCAAAGGTATCGTATTGAAAATTAAGAATATTGAATTAGACTTTTCCGGGGTTAAGGAATATCGTGCGATTGCACAAATTGAAGTGAAAGAAGTATTTCAAGGCTCTTGTAAAGTGGGTGAAACGGTGTCTGTCCTATTGCCGTGCCCAATTTCAGAAGATATTTGGGTAGAAGATACAGATGTCGTTTCAGCCATGAAAGCCGGTATGACTGGAATATTTATGCCGATATTCTATAATGCCGAAAATTCTATTTGGAAGCAAAATAATGCATGCTTGGTAAAGAAAGATATTGCTGAATACGGTTTTTTAGATGGGTTACAATATGCTTTCCTCGAAACCGAAAGTGGACTTGTTTTTAGTCAGGAAACTTATGAAAGTATAGCTGATGTGACCACACTTAATGAAGTCGAAGAATATATACAAACAATGCTTCAAAGGTCATAAAATAAGAAACTAAATATCAAAGTTACTTTCTCAAAAGGACAGCCGAGAAATCGACTGTCCTTTTTCTATGCCTATAGGCAGAAAGGAGCGACCAACTATGACAAAGCCAAGAGAGAAAACCCGCGAAGAACTGCAAGCCGAGATTGAGGACGGAAAGAAGAAAATCCGGCAGCTTGAGAACCGGGGAAAAATGTTGCGTCAGAAGCTATCCAAAGAGGAACGCAGAACACGCAGC